>CETH01156185.1_pt1 | contig 47144 bp, 46 predicted proteins | sample 361461 | NCBI WGS metagenome assembly CETH01 (sample SAMEA2622695, study PRJEB7988) | marine metagenome | isolation source: saline water (ENVO:00002010), including | reverse complement strand
GGTGCTGCGGAGCTAATGGCTTTTGGTACAGCTGTTGTTATCGAAGAAATTTAATTTACAAAAGTCTCTCGAGGTTGCACAAGACTTGTCTCTTGATGTTTTAGTGGAAGTTCACGACGAACAGGAGATGGATAGAGTTAACAAACTTGATTTCTCTTTGATCGGAATTAACAACAGAGATCTTAAAACTTTTGAAATAAACTTAGAAACTACTTAAGCATTATCTTAAAATTTAAAAGGTAAGCTGATAGTTTCAGAGAGTGGTATTAAAACGAAAGAAGACATCAACAAAATAAAGTTATCTGGAATTAAGAGCTTCTTAGTAGGAGAATCATTCATGAGGGCAAGAAATCCAGGTAAAGAATTGAAAGAGCTTTTCTATACAAATTAAAACAAAAAAACCCCTCATGACTAGATTGAAAGTCACGAGTAATTTCTTTTGGTTGAGTTTTAGTCTCTTGGTTTTGCTTCGTTGACTCTAAGATCTCTTCCGCCAAAGTCTTTTCCGTCTAAGGCTTCTATAGCTGCTTTAGCTTCATCATCTGATTCCATCTCAACAAATCCAAATCCTTTTGATCTGCCAGTTCTTCCTTCAGTTATGATTCTTACAGCACTTACATTGCCAAATTGGGCAAAGTGAGATTCAAGGTCTTCCTCGGAAGTGCTCCAAGGAATGTTTCCTACATATAAATTCATTAAATGTTCCTTATAAATTTTGTAACTAAGTTACGCGCGCCACTATACTGTTGTTAAATTAATTATCAATAGTTGATTTGTAAAAATTACGTGTAGTTAAATATGGTAGCTTGTACGGGTCATAATTTTAGCAATAAAAGACATTGCTTTTTTTACTTCTTCAGGTAGCTCCTCTGCTCCTGCATTTTTTGCTTCTTCCCCGTGTTTTTCCTCATCAATTTTCATTTGTTTGATTATAGAGAGTGATCTTTTATCTTTATCAGAGATGTTCTTTAAATGGCCTTCAAGGTGTGATACAACCTGATTCTCTGTTTCTTTAACGAAGCCTAAGCTCCATTTATCTCCTACAATACCAGCTATTGCTCCTATAGAGAATGACATTGCATACCATAGAGGATTTAAGACACTAGGCCCATGATTTAATTCTCCAAGTCTCTCATAACACCAAGATAAATGTTCTAATTCCTCTTCAGCTGATTCTTCCATCTTTTCTTTAATATTTTCTAATTTTGCTGTTGAAGCTTGACCTCTATATAAAGCTTGAGCACACACCTCACCGGAATGGTTCACCCTCATTAATCCGGCAGAATGGTCTCTCTCAATATCATTTAAATCTGAATTTAAATTTTTTGCAGGATACTTTCTTCTACTTTCTTCTACTTTGCTTAAAGAATACTTTAATCCAAGATCAATTTCTTTAATGAGCTTGTCTGTAAAAGAATTCATGGTTTTCTATAAATAGCCTTTTGGCCTATATCTTTCCTATAGAATGAGCCTTCCCAAGCTATTTTACCAGTCTCTTGATAAACTTTTTTTTGAGCACTAACAATATCCTCACCTAAAACTGTTACACATAGAACTCTTCCACCTGAAGTCTTTAATTTTCCATTCTCTAGAGTTGTTCCGGCATGGAAGACTTTAAAATCATTTCTCTCTATTCCGATACCAGTGATACTTTTGCCTTTATCATAATTTCCTGGATATCCTTCAGAAGCCATAACTACACCTAAAGCAACTTCTTCTTTCCACTCTAGATGTTTTTCAATTAATTCTCCTGAGCACGCCTTTAAGCATAATTCAGCTAGGTCTGTTTCCAGCCTCATCATTATTGGTTGGGTTTCAGGATCTCCAAATCTGCAATTATATTCCAAAACCTTAATTTCTTCTGAGGGGCTAATCATTAGGCCCGCATATAAAAAACCACAATATTTAATACCTTCTTTTTTTAGTCCATTAATGGTGGGGTATATTACATCCTCTATAACTTTGCTATAGATTTTTTCTGATACTATTGGAGCAGGAGAATAAGCTCCCATTCCTCCCGTATTGGGCCCTTTATCATTTTCATCCCGACATTTATGATCTTGAGAGGAGGCAAAAGGAATAACTTTTTCTCCATCTGTTAATACTATAAAACTTGCTTCCTCTCCCTCTAAGAACTCTTCTACAACAATCCTGTTTCCAGAATCACCAAATATTTTTTTATTTAGTGCATCATCAGCTGCTTTAATTGCTTCTTCTAAAGTGAGAGCTACAGTAACTCCTTTTCCGGCTGCTAGTCCATCAGCCTTTATAACAATAGGAGGTTTTAATGTTTCTATATATTTTTTAGCCTCAAAAAAAGAATGAAATACTTCGTATTTAGCAGTTGGTATATCATGCCTGTTTAAGAAATCTTTCATAAAGCCCTTAGATCCCTCTAACTGTGATGCAGCTTTTGAAGGACCAAAACATTTAAGACCATTTTCTTGGAATATATCTGTTATTCCATTTACAAGAGGGTCTTCAGGTCCAACAATAGTTAAATCTATTTTATTTTCTATAGCAAATTCTAACAGTTGGCGAATGTTGTTTGCTTCTATATTTACATTAGTAAGGGCCGGTTCTAATTCTGTTCCTCCATTCCCAGGAGCTATGTATATTTTAGAAACTTTCCTACTTTGTGCAATTTTCCAGCCTAGAGCATGCTCTCTTCCTCCGCTGCCTATTATTAATACCTTCATCTTAGTGCCTAAAATGCCTCATTTTGGTAAACATCATTGACATATTGGCTTCGTTTGCTGCATCTATAACTTCATCATCCTTAATAGATCCTCCAGGTTGAATAATAGAACTGATACCTATAGAAGCAGCTTGGTCTATTCCGTCCCTAAAAGGAAAAAAAGCATCTGAAGCTAAAGAACATCCTTTGGTTTGAAATCCCATTTCTGTTGCTTTAGATGACGCAATTTTTGTACTGTCTATTCTACTCATTTGTCCAGCACCAATTCCTATAGTTTGATTGTTTCTTCCAAAAACTATTGCATTAGACTTCACAAACTTAGCTACCCGCCAGACAAAAAGGCAGTCTCTAATCTCTTCTTCGGTAGGTTTCCTTGCACTGACTATCTCTAGATCTCCTTCATTTATAGTTGAAATGTCGATTTCTTGAACTAAAAGCCCATCCGAGGTACTTACATATTTTAAGTCTTTTTTTGCTTCTTGAATTTCTTTTAGCTCAAGAACCCTTGTATTTTCTTTTGTGCTGAGAACTGATTTAGCAGATTTACTAATTCCAGGAGCTATAATCACTTCTACAAATTGATTATCAATTATCTTCTTAGCAGTTTTTTCATCTAATTTTCTATTAAAAGCAATTATTCCTCCGAAAGCAGAAGTGCTATCGCATTGGAAGGCTTTTTCATAGGCCCTAGTTAGTTCATCATCGGAAGCAACTCCACAAGGGTTTGCATGTTTAACAATTACACAAGTAGGAATCTCAAAGTTTCTAACACATTCTAATGCTGCGTCAGCATCGGCAATATTGTTATATGATAATTGTTTACCCTGTAACTGTTCTGCACTACCCACCCCCATTATGTGATTTGTATTGTTTGTATAAAAGGCAGCTTTTTGATGTGGGTTCTCTCCATATCTCATTTCCTCCTTTTTTTTGAATTGACCAAAAATATTTTCAGGAAAATCTTTTTCGACTATAGAAGATAAATACTTAGCTATAGTAGAGTCATAACTGGCCGTATGTTCAAAAGCTTTTGTTGCCAATGAGAGCCTAGTATCTTGACTTAGATATCCTCCGTTCTTTTCTATCTCCTCTATAACAACAGAGTAATCATTTGGGTCAGAAACTACAGAAACATATTTATTATTTTTTGCTGCAGACCTAAGCATGCTTGGTCCTCCTATATCAATATTTTCTATTGCTTCGTTAAACTTTACATCAGGTTTAGAAATAGTTTCAGCAAATGGGTACAGGTTAACTACAACAAGGTCTATAGGAGTTATTCCACACTGATCCATTATCTCTTTATCCATTTCTCTTCTAGCTAAAATTCCTCCATGAACTCTAGGGTGTAAAGTTTTTACCCTTCCATCCATAATTTCAGGAAATTCTGTATACGATGAGATGTCTGAAGCATTAATATTATTTTCTACTAAAAACTTAAGAGTGCCACCGGTTGAAATAATTTCTATATCCAACTTAGAGAGCTCAGAACAAAATTCCTTTAAACTAGTTTTATCTGAAACACTAACCAGTGCTTTTTTTATAATTGGATTTTTTTGTTCGGGCATAAAATACAAATTAGATTAATTTATATTCTTTGAGCTTGGTTCTTAAGGTGCCTCTATTAATCCCTAGCATCTCGCTTGCTCGGGTTTGGTTGTTGTTGCATTGTTTCATAACAATTTCAAGAAGGGGAAGTTCTACTTCTTTAATAACCATCTCATAAACTCCTTTGGCTGGTTCCCCATCAAGAAGGTTAAAATACTTCTGCACGCTTTTTGAAACTTGGTGGCTAAGTTGTTGTCCTTCACCATTAAATTTCTTTTTCTTTCCTTTTGGCATGCTTACTAAATTTGATTATTTATAATTACTTCACGGATGAGTGATAATACCTATACTGAAATTTCTTTCAAGGAAATAAATTAACAAAAAAAGGTTTCAATTATTAATGAACAGTGGTAATTAATTCTTCGCCTTTTGAGATCAATTTTATTTGGTCTGGATTTAGAATTATTTTAGTTATCAAATTATTTTTTGTATAAAAATTTACAATTTTTTTTTTCATTTTATTCCTATCTGTATAATTATCTATCTGCTAATTGTACATAACTTTTTATGACAAAAATAAGATGCTTTACAGGAGAGAAAATCAAGCTAGGTTCTATTATTTCAGTATCTGGAGGAAGTGCTCATCATCTAAAAAATGTTTTAAGAAAAAAAGAAGGCAGCTTAATAGAGCTATTTGATGGGAAGGGGTTTTCTGCTGTATCTGAAATTGTCTCTCTAAAGAAATCAGAAGTTAATCTAGAGGTTATAGAAAAGGAATCTTTTACTAAAAAGAGAGGTATCACAATTAATCTTGGAATAAGCCTTATAAAGCAAGAAGCATTTAACTTATCAATCCAAAAAGCAACTGAATTAGGAGTTGATAATATTACACCTCTTTTTTCTGACCGATCTCTAATTCAATCTTCTGAAGGAATATCTAAATTAAAAAAAAATAAGTGGAATTTAATTGCAGAAGGAGCTTGTACGCAATGCGGTGAAAATTGGAAGCCTCTAATTAATTCTCCACAAGAATTAATAGGCTGGGCAGAAAATGAATCCTCTGAAGTTAAATTAGTAATGTTTCCTGGAGCAAATAAAAAAATTAGTCAAATTAAGTTCTCAACCTCTGTCAGTTTGGCTGTTGGCCCTGAAGGAGACTTCACAAGAAATGAAATAGACGCTTTCGAAGGTCTAAACTTCATACCAGTATCTTTAGGCCAAAGAATATTGAGAACAGAAACAGCTGTGATCTCTAGTTTAAGCGCAATAAGAACTCTATGTGATGAATTCTGATATAGTTAAGGTTATGAAAATTGGCATCGTAATGGACTCTATAAGGTCTATAAATTTTAAAAAAGATAGCACTTTAGTAATAGCTCATGAAGCTCAATCAAGGAATCATGATATTTATCATATTGAACCTGAAGATCTCTTCTTGGGCTCTAAAGGACCTTCAGCTCTTTGTTCTAATCTAGAAGTTTTTCTAGATGAAAACAGATGGTTTTCATTAGGAGACAAGAAATCTAAAGGATTAGAAGAATTTGATATTGTTTTAATGAGACAGGATCCTCCCTTTAATTCTAACTACATTTACAATACTTATATTTTGGACTACGCAGAGAAGCTTGGAGTGCGGGTGATAAATAAACCTTCTAGTCTTAGAAATTGTAATGAAAAGATATTCGCAACAGAATTTCCACAATGTTGTAAGCCTTTTTTGATATCAAGTAATGTAAATTTATTAAAGAAATTCATAGACGAACATAAAGATACAGTTGTAAAGCCATTAGATGGAATGGGAGGTCAGTCCATATTTAGACTAAACTCTAATGATCTAAATATTGGGGTGGTTTTAGAGACAGTTACCAACTCCTTCAAAACTAAAGTTATGGTTCAGGAGTATATTCCTGAAATTACAGAAGGAGATAAAAGAATTATTTTAATTGATGGCGTTCCAGTGAATGGATCTATAGCAAGAATACCGCAGGAAGGAGAATTTAGAGGCAACCTAGCAGCAGGAGGAAAGGCAGAAGCTAAGGAGCTTTCTGAAAGAGATCTTTGGATATGCAATGAAGTATCCTCTAAATTGAAAGAATTGCGATTAACTCTTGTTGGTTTAGATGTAATAGGGGATTATTTAACAGAAATAAATGTTACAAGTCCTACCTGTTTTCAAGAATATAGAGATTTATGCAATATAGATGTCGCCAAAATATTTTTTGATTACATAGAGGAGTCAATGACTTAATGAAAAAAGGTATCCGTGTAATTATGTCTTTTGATTTTGGTACAAAAAATATTGGTATAGCTATCGGACAGGAGATAACTTGTACCAGTGAAACTTTATTTTCATTAAAAGCAAATGATGGGAATCCAAATTGGAAAGAGCTTGATGATCTGGTACTTGAATGGAAACCTGATTTATTTGTTGTAGGAGACCCATTAAATATGGATGGAAGTAATAGTGAAATTAAAATTCTAAGTGATAAATTTGCTAAAAAGATAATTAATCGTTATAAGATTCCTCTTGAATTCGTAGACGAAAGACTTACTTCAAAAGAAGCTGCAAATATCATAGATGAAAAGAAAAAAAAGGATTTAGCTATAAAGGACATACATCAATTATCTGCAAAAATTATATTAGATGATTGGTTCAGGAGGATTTGAGTGTCAAGTTCTATTCCAACTGAATTTATAAGAGAAATAGTAGATCAGACCGACATAGTCTCGTTAATTGACAGTTATTTACCGCTCAAAAAGAAAGGCAAAGATCATTGGGGTTTATGTCCTTTTTGTGATGATGGCTCTAATCCTTCGTTTAGTGTTAGCGAGCAAAAACAGTTTTATTATTGTTTTAAATGTAGAGAAACAGGAAATGTTATCTCTTTCTTAAAGTTACATCAGGGATATAACTTTGTTGAATCAGTTGAAGCTTTAGCCTCAAGAGCAGGATTAGAAGTACCGTTCCAAGATTCTGGAAAAGAAACTAAAAGTAATGAACCTTTGTATAAAGCTATGGAAGCAGCAAAAGTTTTTTACCAAAAGAATCTTTCTAACTCTAGTTCTGCACAGCTAGCAAGAAAATACTTATTAGAAGAAAGAAAACTTTCTGGAAGTTCTTGTAAAAAGTTTTGTATAGGCCTAGCTCAGGATTCTTGGGATTCTTTAACTAGATTTCTTTTGTCTGAAGGCTTTAAAGAGAATGATTTAATTGACGCAGGCCTGTCAAAAAGGAATAAAGATTCAAAATTATATGACGTATTTAGAAATAGAATAATATTTCCAATTAAGGATAGAAAAGGAAGGGTAGTAGGTTTTGGAGGAAGGGTACTAGACTCAAAAGACGTACCAAAATATTTAAATACTGGCGAAACATCAATTTTCCAAAAGGGTAAAGAGTTATATGGATTGCATGAATTTCAAGATTACAGAAGAGATTATAAAGAAATAATTGTTGTTGAAGGTTATATGGATGTTATAGCAATGAGTGAAAATGGTTTTAACAATGCTGTTGCAACCCTTGGAATAGCAACAAATAGATTCCATACTCAGAAACTTGTGCAAATAGTCAATAAGATTGTATTTTGTTTTGATGGAGATGATGCAGGTAGGGGAGCAGCCTGGGGAGCATTGAAAAATTCTTTACCTACAGTTTCTGATGGCATAGAAATAAGCTTTTTATTCCTTCCTGAAGGTCACGATCCAGCTAGTATTCTTGAAGAAAATAAAGATGGATTTAAGGATTTGAAGAAGAATTCCCTTCTTTTATCTGAGTACTTTATGCAAAGACTAACTGAAGCCAGTTCTGTTAGCACTTTAGAAGAAAAAGCTCACTTGGCATCAAGGGCAATGTCTCTTTTATCTGGTATGCCAGAAAGCTCAATTAAAAAATTACTAGAAAAAGAGGTATCAAGAATTACAGGCTTGAGCGTAGAAGACCTTGAATCTCAAAAAAAACCTAATTCAAGAATTAGAGTTAATAGGGTAAATAATAATGAGGTCAGCAGTGCAAAAGAATTTGATGCATCTTCCATAGCTTCCAAAGCATTGTCTGCTTTAATACACAATCCTAAGTTAGTATCTCAAATAGAAGATTATTCTTGGCTCGGAACATATAAAGATCCAGAAGTTAAACTTATGCTTAGTTTTATAGAATTTTTTAAAGCACAAGAAGGTCTAGTTATTACTGATTTTTTTAGTGAATTAGATGCCGAGTCCTCTTCATTCATTGGAACCTTGCTTGCAACCACAGAGCCCTTAGAAGAAAAGAATTCTAAAGAATACTTACTTGATTGTCTAAAAGGTCTTAGAAAGCTAGATTCTGTAAGTAGGATAGGGGAATTGAAACATAAATTTCATCAAGAATATCTTACTGAAGAAGAAACTTTTGAACTGCAACAACATCTAATTGCAAATTTAGAAAATTTGCATGATGATGATAAGGAATTTCTAAGAAATTTAAGTCAAAAGAGTTAATAAATATAAGTAATTCCCTAAAAAAATACTTTTATGGTTTAAATTAAATACATGAAGAAGACAAAAGAAATATCTGAAAAGCCTAAGGTCCAAGTATCTTTTTCTTTGATGGATGCAGAAGGAGGAGATAATTTTATTGAAAATTTGTCATTAGTTTTTTTAAGTAAAGTAGATTCAGTTATCTTTCCTTTAATCCCTTCTTGTAAAGAGATTAGTCAAAAATCAAAACTTAGTGCAGAAAAAATAAATGAAGAATTTTCTTTGGGAATTAATTCCTTACCTAAAGTGAGATGTGCTATAGGTATGCTTGATCCTTTTCTTAAAAACTATAATTTTTATAAACCACTCTCAGATATGGAAGAATTTTCTTTAGAAAAGATGAAAAAATGTTTTTTAGATTTAAGAGATTCTGGAGTAGATGGGATAAGGTTCCATCCAGGAGATTTAAATGAGCAAGAATTTGTTTCTATTTGGGAATTTATCATTGAAATATTTCCTGCAGGGGGAAACACTATTCTTTTAGATAGGGTAAATAAATCAAATGCACATTTAAAAAATTTAATAATCAAAGCCTACCAAATAGGAGAACCAGGTTTAATTGTAGAGGTAGATGGTGCTAGTTCTTTCGAGAAAGACAATTATTCTGATACTATTCAAACTTTAGCTACTGCAGATATCATAATTAAGGACTTTTTGATTAAGGAAAAAAGAAAATATAAGTTGTTAGAAATATATCTCTCAGGAGATATTAATAATAAAATTAAGGCATTATCTAAGATTGTAAATATTCCCTATCAGGGCATTACTTTTGGTACGTGTTATAATGATTCATTATCAAGATTTCTACAACTTGCAAGAGATGATATTGATCTTTCCATTAAGTCCTTTTATTTAGAAGCGTTAAATCAATTGAACAATAGCTATACTTTAAAAACATATAGGCAGAATTAGATGAGTAAAATATCTAGATATGATCAGTTAAGAGAGCTTTTCTCTAAAGGATCTTATTTTAAATTGGTCTGTGGTGCAGGAAATGAAGATGAAAACGAGGTTATGAGGCTGGCAACCGTCTATACCTTGGCCGGTGCTTCAGGTTTAGATGTTTCTGCAACTCCATCAGTGGTCAAAGCTTGTAAAGAGGGCGTAGAACGAGCTTTTGAGATAGCTGATGATATGGATATAAAATTGTCATATAAACCTTATATAAAGGTTAGCGTAGGAATGCCAGGAGATCACCATGTTAGAAAGGCTTATATAAATGAAGACTGTGTGCAATGCGACCTGTGCATACCTGTATGTCCAACTTCTGCCATTCCAAAAGATCTAGTTATAATTCGAGATAAATGCATAGGGTGTGGACTTTGTGAAGTTGCCTGCCCACCTAAAATAGCAGCTATTAGATATGAGCATAATGAAAAGGATTTAAGTTCAATACTTCCTGAATGTCTAGAAGCAGGAGCTGAGAATATAGAGTTACATGCAGCTGTTATGGATAATCAGTCAATAATGGATGAATGGGAAATAGTCTCAAATGCTCAAAAGGATCATTTTATATCTATGTGTGTAGATAGATTAAATCTTTCAGATAATGATCTATTAAAAAGAATTATAAATGCTAAGGAAATAGCAGGAGATAGATTATTAATACAAGCTGACGGGATACCTATGGGAGGAACAGGAGATGATTACAACACCACCCTTCAAGCTGTAGCTATAGCTGATTTAATTCAAAGAAAGCTAAAAGTGAAAGATAAGAACTTTAAAGATTTACCAATCTTACTCTCAGGAGGCACAAATAGTAAATCTGCTTCATTGGCTAATATGAGTAATATTGAATATTGTGGTATAGCTATAGGAACCCACGCTAGATCTATTGTCCAAGAACATATAGATACTTTCATCAAAAATGAAGATTTTTATGATGACACACTTAATTTAAAAGCTGCAGTTGAAATTTCAAAAAATCTAGTAAATACAATCTAAGTTTTATGGATTTAGAAATATTAGGCTCTAATGCAGCTTTAAATAATCCTCAAGTAATTTTCCTAGATAAAGATGGAACAATAATAGATGGACATTACTACTGGATTAAGATGATAGAACTTAGATCAGAAATCATTTTAAAAAACTTAAAAAGAAAGAATGATAAAGATTTAAAAAAGTACTTAGAAAATACTCTTGGAGTAGATCATAGGCTTAATAGACTTAAACCAAATGGCCCAGTAGGAATTAAGCCAAAGAAATTTAATATAACACACCTAAAAGAAGAGTTAGTTAAAGTCGATGTAGACCTAAGCCGTGAAGAAATTACAAAAGTATTTGATACAGCAGATAAAATTTCTTTAGATTCAATTTCTTCTTTTTTAAGAGTTCTTCCAGGCGTTAGGCATTTTTTAAAAGAATGCAGAGAGAACGGTATAGATTTAATTTTAATATCGAATGATCAATCAAAAAGAGCAAATCTTGCTCTTAAGTCATTAGAATTAGATAGCCTTTTTGAATTTGTGTATGGTGCTGATAGTGTAAATAACCCAAAACCTGCAAAAGATTTAGCTATGCTTGCAATTAAGGAGGGCAATTATGATCCAACAAAGGTTATAAATATAGGGGATCATCCTAATGACATAATTATGGGCGAAAGAGCAGGACTAGGATTAAATATAGGAATTTCTACAGGAGTAACTAGTAAAGAGGAGTTTAATAAATTAAATTGTTCTAAAATAGATAGCTTTAAAGAACTGAGAATATCAAATGACTAATTTAAAGAAAAAAATAGCTGCCGGCGAAATTATTTTAGGTACATGGAATACTATGGGCTCAACTTTATCAACCAAAGTAATTGCAAGTTCCGGATTAGATTTCCAGATATTAGATTTAGAACATGGTCCTTTCGTTTTAGATAGTATTCATGACCATGTAGCTTCTTCATCTGCATATAATTGCTCTTGTTTAGTACGAGTCCCCTCCAATACAGACTGGATGATCTTACAAGCTTTAGATCAAGGAGCTGAAGGAATAGTAGTTCCCCAAATAGAAAATATAGAAGAGGTAGAAAAAATGATTGATGCTTCAATGTATCCTCCTGTTGGCTTAAGAGGTTTTAGTCCTTTTACTTTTCCTGGAGGGTTTTCTAATCAAAACACCCAACACTATATTGACAAAGCAAATGAAAATTTAGTTAAAGTGATTCTGCTTGAATCCCCTGCAGCAATAGAAATACTACCTGATATTCTAAAAAAAGATGAAGTAGATGTTATTTATATTGGGGCTTATGATCTCTCTAAGCATTTAGGCGTGTCTGGTGATATTTATAACAAAAAGGTTGTAGATCTAGTTAAAAAATCTTCTAAATTAGTTAATAGCCATAAAGCAATTTTGGGTAGTTTTGTTCCGCAAAACGAAGAATCGCTTAGATTTTGTTTAGATATAGGACTTAAATTTATAACTTACGGAGTAGATAGTTTCCAGCTTAAAAATTCATATGAATCTGCAGTTAACATCATAGAAAGTTATTAATGAAAAATCGCTCTGTAGCTATCATCCCCTCTAGGTTGGAGTCATCAAGGCTACCAAATAAGGCCTTAAAGTTAATAGAAGGGATACCTTTAGTAATACATGTATTAAAAAGATGTCAACTCTCTGAATGTTTAGAAGAAGTTTATGTAGCAACTGACTCCAAAGAAATTGCAGATATTGTTAAGACCTGGGGCGGTGAAGTAATTATGACCTCAAAAGATCATAAAACAGGCACAGATAGAATTGCTGAGGCATGTAAAGAAATTGAAGCAGAGATCATACTCAATGTTCAGGGAGATGAAGCTCTTGTGAATCCTAAACACATAGATACACTTTGCAAAGTTATGGAATCAGATGACTCAATCTTAATATCAATTCTAGTCAACAAATTCCATAAAAAAAATAGCCCTTCTGACATTAAGGTAGTATTAAATGAAATGAATGAAGTTATGTATTTTTCTAGAGAAGATATACCTTCTTATAGTAGAAACAGCGGGCATCAAATGCTAAAAGCTTATCACATAGTACCCTTTAGGAAGGAATTCTTACTTAAATATGCTTCTTGGGAACCAACAGAACTAGAGAAAATAGAGTTTAATGAATATGTTAGGGTTCTAGAAAAAGGTTATAAGATAAAAGCGATAGAAGTAGAAAGCTCTGCTGTTAGTGTGGATACAGAAGAAGACCTAGCGGTTGTTTCAAAGTTAATTAAAAAAGACCCTTTCCTTGAATTGTATAAAAATTAAGCTGACATGAAATCCATTTCTCAAGATTTAAAAAATATAAAAATATAAAAATATAATAAATTTAAGCAATTACTTGAAAAAACTAATATAATTTCGCACCCAAAAAATCATCTATGGCAAGAAAAGCAAAAAAGACAAAAAAGAAAGAAGAGATACAAGAAGAAAAACTTGTTGAGCTCGAAGAAGATTCAGAAGAGAAGCTTTTTGGAGAAGAAGACCTTGAAAACTCAGGATTAAGAGAGCTGCTTGATAAGGGCAAAGATCAAGGCTTCTTAACTTATCAAGATATAAATTCTATGCTTCCAGAAGATATCTCGGATCCTGACCAAGTAGAAGAAACTATACAAATGCTTATGGATATAGGCATAGAAGTAATAGAGCAGCCTTCAGTGCAGAGTGATGATAATGAGTCAGCCCCTGAAACTATTGCTGATACTAGAACAACTCTAACAACTGTTGAATCCGAAGTTGGAAGAACAACTGATCCCGTAAGACTATATATGAGGGAAATGGGAACGGTAGATCTTCTAACAAGGGAAGGTGAGATTGCAATAGCAAAAAGAATTGAAGAAGGTGCAAGAGAGTTGCTTCATGCATGCTGCTTTTATCCTGGTATTGTTCATTGGATTCTTGATGAATACGACCTAATAATAAAAGAGGATAAAAGAATGTCAGAGTTATTAGTTGGATTCATGGATATAGATGACTCTATTCCTCTACCAGCTTTAGCTCAGAAAAAAGAGAAAGAAGACTCTGATGATGATTCAGAAGATGATTCAGGGCCCGATCCTGCAGAAGTTAAAAGAAGATTTAGAGCTCTCAAAAGGCAATTCAATAAAACTGAGAAAGTATGCGAGAGGTCTAGAAAAACTAAAGCCGCACTAACAGAACAAGAGAAATTAGGTAATATTTTTAAATTCTTAAAATTATCTCCAACGAAATTTGAAACAATTGCAATTCCAGCTCGTGAAGCTCTAGAAATTATTAGAGACTGCGAGAAAAGTATTTTTAATACTTTTGTAAAAAAAGGCAAAATGCCTAGAAAAGATTTTATTACCTTATTCGCTGGTAATGAAGCAGATTCATCTTTTAGCGAGAAAGCTTCGAAATCAAGAAAACCTTGGGCTAAAGTTATAAAAGAAGATTTAGATGAATTAATAAGACTACAATCTAAGTTATCTAAATTAGAAAAGCTTGTCGGTCTTTCAATTACAGATATAAAAGATGTAAACAGAAAGATGTCAATAGGTGAAGCTAAGATTCGTAGAGCTAAAAAAGACATGGTAGAAGCCAATTTAAGGCTAGTAATTTCTATAGCAAAAAAATATACAAATAGAGGTTTACAATTCTTAGACCTGATTCAGGAAGGTAATATAGGCCTTATGAAAGCAGTAGATAAATTTGAATATCGCAGAGGTTATAAATTTTCTACTTACGCAACTTGGTGGATAAGGCAGGCGATAACTAGATCAATTGCAGATCAAGCAAGAACAATAAGAATACCAGTTCATATGATAGAAACTATCAACAAACTTAATAGGGTTTCAAGACAGATGGTTCAAGAGATGGGAAGAGAGCCTACCCCTGAAGAACTGGGAGAAAGGATGGACTTACCAGAAGATAAAGTTAGAAGGGTCTTAAAGATAGCTAAAGAGCCTATTTCAACTGAGACTCCTATAGGTGATGAAGAAGATACTACTTTAGGAGATTTTATAGAAGATAACTCTATTGATGCACCCGATGTAACAGCTATAGAAGAAAATCTCCAAGATGCTACAGATGATATTCTTGGAAGTCTAACGGCCAGAGAAGCTAAGGTTCTTAGAATGAGATTCGGAATAGGAATGAATACTGACCATACTTTGGAAGAAGTAGGTAAGCAATTTGATGTAACTAGAGAAAGAATTAGGCAAATAGAAGCAAAAGCACTACGAAAGTTGAGGCACCCTACAAGGTCCTCACATCTAAAAGGTTTTCTTGATGAATAATTGCTTATTTTTTTGGGCCTGTAGCTCAGTTGGTTAGAGCAGTGGACTCATAATCCATTGGTCGGAGGTTCGAGTCCTCCCGGGCCCACCATATAAATTTTAAATGCTTTATTTTACTAGTTTTACATTCATATTCATTTCTATTTGGATTGGAAATGCTGCTTTAGCTCTTTTTCTAGGTATAATTCTTGCTTTTTATAAAGAAGTACCTCAATCCTTCTTTACTCAAAAATACGGATCTAGGATACTTCAAACAGGAATAGTTTTTTTAGGGGGCAGTTTAAGCCTTGATTCTTTTTATGAAATTAATTCTTCTTATTTTCTTTTGATTTCTTTGTTCGTTATTTCAGCATTCGCTCTTGTCCTCCTAGTAGGAAAGATATTAGGTATTTCCAAGAGACTTACCTATTTACTTGGTTCAGGAACTGCTATTTGCGGAGGTACTGCAATTGCTGCTGTTGGGCCTGCAATTAAAGCTAAGCCAGAAGAATTCACTACAGCTATCACAATTATTTTTTTACTTAATGCTCTGGCTGTTGTTTTATTCCCTATTGCAGGAGATTTTTTTAACCTTTCCGAAAGAGAATTTGGGGCTTGGGTCGCTTTAGCAATTCATGACACAGCGTCTGTAGTGGGAGCTGCTTCAAGTATGGGAGATGAGGCTATTGAGGTTGCAGCAACTTTGAAAGTAACTAGAACTTTATGGATAGCGCCGTTGGTTGTAGGGTCTGCATGGTTATTTAGAAATAAGTCTTCAGGGTTTGGATTGCCATTATTTGTAGTATTTTTTCTGTTAGCTATAATTCTTAACTCATTAACTAACCCCTCTAATGATTTGACTGCTATTTTTAAACAAATAAATATGGTTTGTTTATTAATAGGTTTATTTTGTATAGGCACTCAAATAAATATTGATAGTTTAAAATCAATTTCAGTAAAACCAGTTATGTTAGCTATATCTGTTTGGTTAGTTATTATCCTAACTTCATTTTGGTTTGTTTCAGTAATTTAAGAAAGACTAAGACTGCTTCTCTTTTTGCATCGAATCATAGGCATTTTTGCTAGCCTTGCTAACCGTATAATCTTTAGTAAGATCCTCTTTTGAAGACTTTGGTGATAACTCTCTGACCCTTTCATATTTTCCTTGATCATAAGCTGTCCTAAATGGTTTCATATTTCCCCATACGTCTCCCACTTTACCGCTTGCCCCCATACCAAAACCCTCTATAGTTGCACCATAGACAATTGCTTGCATTCCCATTCTATGGAGTAATTTTGGACTTGCATTTTCAATTACTTCCGAAGCAGCTGAAAGCGACCAGTTCTCTTGTGTTCTCATCCATGCTTTAACGTTACTCATGGTTGCAACAAATCGTCTTTTATCTGTCTTATTAACACCTGTACCATGTAAAAGTCTGCCATCAAAAACCATTATTGTTCCAGCTTCTGCTTCTAGGTTTATCGTGGGAGGAAGTTGTCCTATTTTTCCTCCACTTCCAGCTTCACTCATTATTTTGTGGCTTCCTGGAATAACCAAAGTTCCACCATTCTCTTCATTTATATCTTGAGGAATGTACATAGTATTTACTAAAGCAGGGGCCTGTTTCGTAATCCAAGGTACTAAAGGCCCTTGATCCATGTGCATGCCTTGAGGGTATTTACCTGGATCCGCTCCATTAGATAAAAAGCTGTGACATATCCATCCAGGACCAAGAGTCTCGTTTAATAGTTGTTCTATTAATGGACCTGCTTGAACTGCTTCAGGATTTTGCTCAATACATTTCCCAAATATTTCACCTTTATTAATTAATGTGTGTATGTACTGACCTGTTGGAGACATTGCTTTAACTCCTGCTAGCTCCTCTCCTTCAGCTTGTTCTAGAATTCTAGTTATAAAAGCTTTTGTTTGAGATTTAGACATAGCTTCTTCAATCAAACAAAAACCCCACTCTTTAAGGTTAGATCTTAAGATATGAATATCTTTGGTAGGAACAGGTAATTCATATTCTTTCCAGTAAGGGTGCTTTCTTGCAACAGTTGTATTCCAATAATTTTCACCCCACTCCAATGGTTTTTTTAAGTTAGGAGGAATCATCCATGGATTATTCTTAAAGAGGGAATCATATGGTTCTTTTGAACTCAGAAAATCATAAAAGATAGAATCTTCAGGAGAAGAATTTCTTGCTATGTGCTCTGGACTAAATTCAGGAACAATTTTCATTATTAAATATTAACAAATATTAAGCCATTATGTTGAGGATAAAATATTTTTAATAAACTTAACTTCTTCTTCGTTAAAAGCAGTTCCGTTTTTCCTAAAGATATCATGAAACCAAAATTCAGGTTCGGGTATCTCATCTCCTGGTTCAATAAATTCACCTTTTTCTCTTAAATCTTGAAGTTTAATTATCGTATCCCATCCAAAATGAGTTTGGCTTTTCCCAGCTACTAGACCCCAGTTATAACATCCTACATTGTATTTTTTAAATATAGGAAGACTAAATTGAAATGTGGTTCCAAATTCTCTAGCCATATATTCAGTACAAATTATCGGCCTATCTAATGACTTAAGTCTCTTTATCGTAACTTCTAACTTATCTTTCTCGTAAGTATGGAAGGTAATTACATCTGAATTTTCTTCATTAAGTTTAATAATATCTTTACCAATAGACCCATCTAAGCAAGAAGTTAATGGTTGGATTGGGTTTACTTCTCTAGCCCATTCCCAAGTTAACTCTAATAGCTTGATAGATTTATTTCCTACTCCAAATTGCCCAGGTTCATTATAAACATCCCACATCAATACTCTTTCGTCATTAGCATAGAATTCTAAGACACCTTTTACATATGACTTAAGACGAGATCTTTCTTCTTTAGAAAGAGAGTTATCAAATAAATCATGTACAACTTTCAGACCTGGACTCTGCTTCCATCCAGAATTATGTACGCCTCTCACAGGTTTAGGCTGTTTACCTAATTTAGGGTAGGCTCTATGACAATCATCAAATAGTACTAGTATTGGTTTAATATTATTAGAGGCACAAACCTCAAGAACAAGGTTTAATTTTGTAAATAAATTTTTTTTATCGCACCATAAAAGATCATGTAAATAAATTCTTAAAGAATTAAATCCTAAATTAGCAGCTAGAGAAATTTCTTTTTTAATTGCATTTAAGTCAAAACTTTCTTCTTGAAACATTTCTAATTGGTTTATTGCTGTACTAGGAATAAAATTACATCCAACAAGCCATTTTTGTTTCAAGTACCAATCATGAGCTTTATCTTTTGTCCACTGCATATAAATAATGCTATAAATTATTTACTATAAAATCTATCATTAGTTTATGAAATTAAAGTTCTTAATAGTTTTTTTTAGTTTTTTTATTTCCTTTAATTCAAGCACAAGTCCTATTGGATTTACTAGCGAAGAAGAGCTCATACACAATGGTATAAGCAGGAAATTTATACTACACACACCTGGTTCTTTTTCAGAAAACAGACCTTTAGTATTCGTTGTGCATGGATACACCAGCTCAGCACAGAACATAATGAATTATTCTTCCATGAACAGCATAGCAGATAGAGAAGGTTTTGCTGTTGTATATCCTCAAGGTACTACAGATACCAGTGGTAATACATTCTTTAATGTAGGATACGATTTCAATGTAAACTCAAAAGTTGATGATGAAGGTTTTTTTAGACAGATAGTTAAAAGCCTGATTTCTTCTCATGAAATTAATCCTAAAAATATATTCATAGCTGGAATGTCTAATGGTGGTGATATGAGCTATATGATGGCATGTAATGCTTCAGATATATTCTCAGCAATAGCTTCAGTTACAGGTGTCATGATGAAAGATATAACCGATAATTGCATACCTGAAATCCTAATTCCTATTTTAGAAATTCATGGAACGAAAGATAGGATTTCAAGTTATTACGGCGACCTTGAGAATGAAGGGGGTTGGGGTAGCTATTACGGAATTGAATTTTCTACTAAATTTTGGGTTGATATCAATTCTTTATCTAAAAAAGAGACTTTAAATCTTAGAGACCTAAATAAGAACGATGGAAGTACAGTAACCTTTAATAAATACTGGGATAAGAATACAAATATTGAAGTTTGGCTTTATACAATTAATGGCGGAGGTCACACTTGGCCCGGTGTAGATTTTGGGTTTAAGTGGTGGAGAAATCCTTATTTATGGTTTTTGATGGGCCGATCTAATTTAGATATCAACGCAAGTGAAGAGATATGGAAATTTTTTGAGAAATATATAGAGGAATAAATATTAATTTTCAACCTTAACACACCTGGTCATTCCTTCAATAAAAATACCAGATCTTGCGTTTTCACACTGCTCTCTTAGTCTGAAAGAGTTTGGGTACTCTAACCAATCACAGCTAAAACAAGGCTTTACATATAGGTAATAATTCTTTGAATTAATATTAGAAGGGAAGAAAGTAACAAATAAACAAAAGGTTAATAATATTTGAAGATTTGTCTGTTTAAAGAAACTCATTTTCAAAGTAAGTTTTACCATATTTTTTTTCTAAAGAAACTTTATCTCTTTTTTTTAAGCTATTCACAACTAAATTATATGAGTTATCTATCATATTTTCTATCTCACTAATCGGAACTGACCCATTGAGAGTCAAAGTATTCCAGTGTTTCTTATTCATATGATAACCAGGCAATATAGCTGGATATATCTTTCTAAGATCTAACGCTTCATCAGGATCACATTTTAGATTGATCCTCATCTCTCCCTGTTGCTTTAACATCAGGCCAAACATTTTATTCTTTATTTTGAAAACTTTTATGTCACTTCCAAAAGGGAAGTCTTCTGTAGCTTCTGGAAGAGAAAGACAATATTCTCTAATCTTGATCTCATTCATTGCCAAAAGGAACTATATAAATATCTGAATAATTTGAGTAAAGTTCTTCTTCTAAAAAGTAAGTTTCCTTATACTGCTCTTTCACATAAAGATCTAATTGGTCATTAAAATGCTTAGATTCTTCATTTTGTGTAGCACTACCATACTGATGAATGCTCTTAGTTTGTTGGGTCCCATTCTTACTCCAAGAAATATGCATATAAAGACCATCTCCTCCAACTGCTCTAAGGTGGCCTTCTTTGCTTTCTCTTCCATATATTGCTCTAAGCACATCGGGACCTCCTTGGACCGGCAATTGCATATCGCCCCTGTACATGAAATTCCTTTCTGACCATAAAGGATCGACTCTTTTGTAAGTCTTAAGTAGTTGATTAACACAATCTCTAAAAGATTTCTCTGGATTTTGAGGCTTCAATTGTCCTTGCTCTGATATCCACTCTGGCGACAAAGTACAAACACCTAGTGCTGCAGATCTATTTTCATAGTTAGTACTAAGGTCCCATTTTTCTAAAATAGATTTAGCAAAGTTTAGCTCTTCTGTTTCAAATTCAATATCGAAGATTTTTGATATGTATTTATATGACCTTGAATTAGTAGAATATTTGTTGTCAAATTTAATTTGATCTAAGATTTCCTCATCTATTGTTCTATGCTGAGTAAATAACTCAATTGATCTATAGGCTCTATTCGTCATTCTTGTCTGAAGACCAAGAGTAGGAGAATAGTCTTGAGGTTTTAGATTGTCCATGTCAGCAGTTACCTTAAATGGGTCTTGGTTCGTGCTAGCTAACCAACCAGAGGTAGGATTAAGTATTTGAGGAATTTCTTGGAAATCAACATATTCCTCCCATATATATTCACTTTTACTTCCATCAATATTCTCTCTCCAATTCATCCCTTCTACTCTTTTTGGGGAAGAAGAATTATGCAAAAAAAAGATATTATCTTCCTTATCTGCATAAATAGCGTTAAAAGAAATAATAGACCTCATTTCCATAGCTTTTATCCACTCTTTTAGGTTTTTAGCTTTATTTAAGGCATACCATTGATCTACTTGCCTAATATCGTTCATTCCAGCAAATCTCAACGCATAAGACTCTTTACCTACTTCTAAAACTGGGCCATGAATTGTATATTTAGCTTCCCTTGTGAATGTCCATTTTATAGGACCTAAAATCTTTACTGGCAAATGAATCTGTTCAGTTCTGAAGTTTATCCACTCTCCATCCATGAGGTATTGATTATCGTTTTGAGGATTTACTTTAAGTTTATAGCTATCCGATAAATCAGGTTTATTTACCGTGAATCCCCAGCCCAGATTTTCATTAAACCCTACAAATATAAAAGGAGAGCCTGGAAAGACACCTCCCATCATATTTAATCCTTCATTACTTTTAATATGTGCTTCATACCAAGCAAGAGGACCTTCTAGAGGTTGATGAGAATTAATAATTATTTTCGTCGATCCATCGTTTGTTTTGTTTGAGTTAACTGCAAAGGCGTTTGAACCAATAACAAAATCTTCATTCAGATAAAAATTATTTGAATATTCATTTTTTTCTTCAACTTGTCTTTGAAGCTTTTCTATTGCACTCACTACGCCTGAGAAGAACAGATTTTGGATCGCAAAACCTGAAACTATATCTATTTTTGTTAAAGGAAAAAGATGGTTATATCCATTATCTGGGTTCATTATCATCCAGTAATTCATACCATAGGAGTAGGCCTCTATTACTTTTTTAACTTCTTCTGATAAATCTTCTTCATATCTTTCTTCAACTTGTTCTCTTATTTTTAATGCTTTAATTAGATAATCTGATATTGCTCCTTCAGATCCTTCTTTAAGCCCCATCTGAGCTCTATACAAGTACATATTTTCTGCAGTATTCTCAAAATCATCTTCTGCATGAGCGTAAGCTAAACCGAAGGCTACATCAGCATCAGTTTCACCAAAAACATGCGGAACCCCCCATGTATCTCTAACAATTTTTGCATTATATTTTTTTGAATTTTCTATATAAAAATCCTTATCTGTTAGAGTGGTACCACATGCAATTAATTGAAAAATTACAACTAGTGAACAAAAATAATTAAAACTGTGTTTCATGAAGTTAATAGCTTTATTATAGGGTAGTATATTCTTATCCTTAAAATATAAAAATGAAGATATTTATTCTTATTCTATTAATGGTTCCTCAAATTATGATTTCAAAGGAAATTTCGATCATGACTTACAATGTAGAAAACTTTTTTGATTCAATGGACGATCCGCAAAAGGATGATAAAGCTTTCTTGCCGTTATCAAAGAAGGACAGCAAACATTCTTCAGAATGCAAGAAGATCAAGGTAGATAAGTGGAGAAATGAATGTCTATATTTAGATTGGACAAAAGATAGAGTTTTAGCAAAAGCCTCCAATATTTCAAAAATGGTACTTTCTTATAATCAAAATGGACCGGATATATTGGCCTTGCAAGAAGTAGAAAATTTAAATGCATTAATGGAAATTAAAAAGAAATTACAACCTTATGGTTATAAATTTCATTATTTAATAGAAGGAAGTGATTATAGGGGTATAGACAATGCTATTATCTCTAAAATCCCTATTATAAATGCTACTTCTCACTTGATAGAATTTCCAGAAAATTACTTAGGTAGGGACACACGACCTATTTTGGAAGTTGAATTGAAATACTTGGACTCTTCATTGATGGTGTATAACGTTCATTTTCCTGCTCCTTATTTAGATTCTGAATTAAGAAGGACTGCCTTTGAAACTCTTGAGTTGCTTGTTGAAGCACATAACTACCCGGTTATAGCTCTAGGAGACTTTAATGTTACTAATGAAGAAAATAAGGAACTCAATATTTTTAGAAACCTTCAAAAGAATTGGCATATAGCACATTTAAGTTGCGAATCATGTAATGGAACATATTATTATGCACCTGAGAATAACTGGTCTTTTTTAGATGCCATAATGGTCTTCAAGGGAAGGGGAATCAATCTTGAACCAAGATCAATTGCAGTTTTAATTAACGAATTAAATGCAGATGAGAACAGTAGACCTAAGTCTTTTAATGAGAAAACTCTAGAAGGTATCTCAGATCATTTTCCATTAGTTGTAAAAATTCAGACTATGTAAAAAAAGCAATTAAATCTTAACAATTTCTACATTGACTTAATATTAACTAAATGATTAAGATACTTTTTTAGGAGAATTTTATGGCAATAGCAAGAGTGCAAGTTTCTACTTCTTTAGTAGGAAAGGAATCCGATTTTATGGCAGCTACCTCAGAAGGTGCTGCTCTAATGCAATCAAAAGGTTTAAAAAATTTCTTACGCGTCACACATTCCGGAACACCAGGTATTGAGGTTTGGTCTATGACAATGTTTGAGAACTGGACAGAATATGGAGAGGCTCAACAAATGATGCTAACAGATGAAGATATGCAAAAATGGTATTTAAAGTCTATAACTGAAAGAACAGGAGAAATCTTAGATGCTTTTGAAATGATAGAAGTGCCTGGCTTTGAAAAAGGTCCAGAGTCTACAGGGGATGTAATTTTTGCAACCTCTTGGGAAATAATTCCAGAAGAAGGGAATGGTAAAAATTTTATTAAATCTTGCTATAAAGCTAAAGAAATCCATGAAAATCATGGAGCACAGGCTAGATTGTGGCAAGGAATGGGTGGGAGTTATTCAGGAAAAATGATTTACAGTCTAGGATATAAAGATTTTTCAGAAATGGGTAAAGTCCAAGATAGTTTTCAAGAAGATTTTGCAAATTTCAATAGATCTGCTCCTGTTTCAGCAATCATTGATCACCAACTCATTTTAAGAGCTTCTTCCATCCTATAGGCAATGAACCCATAGTTTAGCTAAGTTTTCTAGATTAGGTTCAAATATTTGAGTAAAAGAATTTAAGGCAGAACCTTTCCAGGATTCAATATATTGTTTGGATCTAGGCTAGATTTGATTTGTTTCATTAAGCTTATTTCTGCAACTGATTTAGAGATTGGCAAGTAAGGGACTTTTTCTAACCCTATGCCGTGTTCCGCGGAAACAGACCCTTCAAAGTTTTTTAATGGTTCATATATACATTGTTCTATTTTATTCATAGTATCTTGATCATCTTTACCTACTCCTGCAATAATATGTAAATTACTATCAGCCAAGTGACCAAATACAACAAAGTGGAACTCATCCCAATTTTTAGAAAATTGCTGTTTAGACTCTTCTAAGTAGTTTTCCATAGAATTTATAGGCAGGCTTATATCAAATATTTTTATCGGTCCTAATCTAAATTGCTGTTCTACATCATCTCTTATGGACCAGAGTTTTCTTCTTTCATTTTCATTCATGGCTATGACTGCATCTGAAATAAGTTTTTTTTCAAGTGCTATTTCAAGAAGATTATTGAAATGTTCTCCATCAATCTTTTGATCAAAGCCATTGTATTCGACAAGTATATAAAAATTATAATCTCCTTGTATTGGAGGAGAATTAATAGCAGGAGGGGTAGTTACAAGATTATAAAAATCTTTCCACATTACTTCGAAGGCAGTCAAACTTCCCGCTAAACCTGAGTCTAGGTGTTTTAAAACGGTTTTAACTTCATTAAACGAATCTGTAGCTAGAAGAGCAGTATTTTGGCTTATTGGTTTTTCTTTAAGGCGAAGTACTAATTTAGTGATAATTCCTAGAGTTCCTTCGCTTCCTATAAATAACTGTTTAAGATCATAACCAGTATTATTTTTTAACATCTTATTTAATGATGAGATAATTGTTCCATCGGCTAAAACTGCCTCTATACCCAGTATTAAATCTCTAGCCATTCCATATCTTATAACATTATTTCCTCCAGCATTAGTTGAGGCATTGCCTCCGATAGTGCATGAACCTCTAGCACCTAAATCTAGTGGGAATAACATGTTATTTTCTTCAGCTATTTCTTGAATAGTCTGTAATTTAACACCTGCTTGAACTGTTAGGGTACGACCATAAGGATCTATCTCTTCTATACCATTCATAAGCTCTGTCGATATAGCTAATTCTCCTTCCTTTGAGATAGCTCCTTGTGCTAGACCAGTTAGACCTCCATGGGTAACTACCGGTATTTTTTCTTTATTACAAAGAGATAATATTTGTGAAATCTCTTTAGTCTTTTTGGGTCTAACTATAGCTGTAGCCCTAATTGGATCTTCTATCCATATGCCAGCTTTTCTTTCTCTAACTTGATCGCCAGTTAAGACTGAAGATTCGCCTGATATTTTTTTTATGTCCTTAATAAATTGCTCATTCATTCTTAAAAACTCTAAGTTAAAAAGTCTTACTAATATAGACTATTTTGTAAATGCTTCAATTTAATATTGCTATATTTCAATTTGAATATTTACATGGATAACTGGTAACATAAAAAAATACATACTTTTAAAGAAACTATGTACCTTATGGTGTTAGATTTAAAATTAATAAAAAAAGGTTTTCTTATAAAACTTCTAATTTTTTCTTCTCTGACCTTATTTTCTAGAGAACCACTAGAACTGATTATTGGTCAAGAAACAATTAACCCAGGCATTGATCTAACCTTCGAAGCAGCAATTAAAGATACAGTATTCCCATCTTATAAATATGGTGAAGTATCAGAGTCAGATGTTCATCTAGAAGTCATATCTATATGGAGTGTAAATTCTCCTAAAGGAGCAAAAGAGGGAGGTTTTGTACCTTACCTTAATATATATGCAGAGATCGTAAACCAAAGAGATAATCATTCTAAGACAATAAAATTACTTCCCCATATTAATTTAACTGACAATTTTCATTATGCTCTAAACACTAAACTACCAGGCAATATTAATGACCTCTTTACTATTATTTTTTTAATTGAATCTCCAACTGAAGGAGATTTAGGAATACATTTAGATTGGGCAGAGAGCGTGGGAAAGAGTTTAACTGAAAATCATATTTTTAAATACAAAAACCTGAGTTTTGAAAGAATTGCACTGTCTTCTAGGAGATAATTTAAATATCTATTGTCTTCAGTACATTTAAAGCCTCTTGAGCCTGGTCTACTTTAATAAAAAGATGATCATGATAATAGCCTGAAACAACATTTGTGCTTATACCAGAATCAGAAAGCTTGTTCGATACTAGGGCAATTAAACCAATGCTGTAAAGACTTGAATGAACCTCTAAAGAAATACACATAAATGGTCCGATGTATTTGAATTTATTATTTTTTGCACTCATTTCTGTTATCAACAAAGTTATTCCTTCCTTTTCTCTAATTATTGCCATGGGCTCAGCCCCAACATAATTTTGGAACATATCCTCTGAAACAGAACAAAACACAAATCTTTCTGATAATAGTTTAGGAGAAAGATTAGTAATTATCTCTTTTAAATCTTTTTTGCCTATGTCTTCCATAAATTCTTTTGAATAAAGGTCTTCTAAATACACAGTGTTTAAGCACTTCGGTTACACAAAATTTATTGATTCCTTGCTTGATAAGGAATATATTTGTAGTCTCTGCGCTACAAATTGATTATTTCTTTGGAGGGAAGATATGTCAAATGATTCTAAAAATAAATGCCCTGTGATGCATGGCTCTTTAACCAGCAATCAATCGAGTGGAACTTCAAACCAAGATTGGTGGCCTAATCAACTTAATTTAAATATTCTTCATCAACATGACTCTAAGTCAGATCCTTTAGAAGGTGGCTTCAATTATAAAGATGAGTTTGAGAAGTTAGATTTTCAAGCTTTAAAGAAAGACCTGAATGATCTAATGACAGATTCCCAAGATTGGTGGCCAGCAGATTACGGCCATTATGGTCCTTTCTTTATAAGGATGACTTGGCATGCAGCTGGTACATATAGAATTGATGATGGAAGAGGTGGTGGAGGAACAGGAGCTCAAAGGTTCGCCCCTCTCAATAGTTGGCCTGACAATGGTAATCTAGACAAAGCAAGAAGACTTTTGTGGCCCATAAAGCAAAAATATGGTCAAAAAATAAGTTGGGCTGATTTACTGATATTGGCAGGAAATGTAGCTATAGAATCTATGGGGGGGAAAACCTTTGGATTTGGCGGTGGAAGACCTGATATATGGGCACCTGAAGAGGATATACATTGGGGAGTTGAGACAGAATGGCTTGCTAATTCAAGATATACAGGAGAGCGTATATTGGATAACCCTTTGGGTGCTGTTCAAATGGGACTTATTTATGTCAACCCACAAGGGCCTGATGGAGATCCTGATCCTGTAGCTAGTGGAAGAGATATTAGAGAAACTTTCGGTAGGATGGCGATGAACGATGAAGAGACTGTCGCTCTAGTTGCCGGTGGTCATACTTTTGGTAAAGGGCATGGAGCTGGCTTAGAAGAACATGTGCAATCTGAACCTGAAGGGGCACCATTGGAAAACATGGGATTTGGTTGGATTAGTTCTCACTCTTCTGGAATGGGAAGCGATACCATAACTAGTGGTTTCGAAGGGGCTTGGACGGCCAACCCAACTCAATGGGATAATGGTTATTTCGATCTTTTATTCGGTTATGAATGGGAGAAAGTAGAAACTCCTGCTGGAAAAGTAGTTTGGCATGCAATAGACCAACAGGATCAAGATATGGCTCCTGATGCTGAAGATTCTTCAAAAAAAGTACCAACTATGATGACTACTGCAGATATGGCACTACGAGAAGATCCAGAGTATAAAAAGATCTCAAAAAGATTCCATGAAAATCCTGATGAATTCGCTGACGCCTTTGCAAGGGCTTGGTTTAAGTTACTTCACCGAGATATGGGACCAAAAAAGAGATATTTAGGCCCTGAGGTTCCTGAAGAAGATCTTATTTGGCAAGATCCAGTTCCTGAAGGGAGCGCTAACTACGACATAGGCTCTGTAAAGAAAGCTATTTCAGATTGTGGTTTATCTATTCAAGAATTAGTTGAAACAGCTTGGGCTAGTGCTTCAACGTTTAGAGGGTCTGATCTTCGAGGGGGAGCAAACGGGGCAAGGATCAGCTTAGCCCCCCAGAAAGATTGGGAAGCTAATAAACCTCAACAATTATCAAAAGTGATTAATATTCTTGAAGCAATAGCAAATGATAACAAAGCTTCATTAGCTGATGTTATTGTACTTGCAGGTAATGTAGGTATTGAAAGGGCCTCAGGAGCTGAAGTCCCATTTACTCCAGGTAGGGGCGATGCGCGTGCTGAACAAACTGATGAAGAATCTTTTGCCGTTCTTGAACCTGTTTCTGATGGCTTTAGGAATTATCATCAGAAAGGCATTAATGTTCCTGCAGAAGAAATGCTTCTCGATAAAGCCCAACTTTTAGGTTTGACAGCTCCAGAGATGACTGTCCTCTTAGGGGGTATGAGAACCTTAGGTATAAGTGCAGATGGTCATGGCATATTTACTGACAATATTGATGAGTTATCAAATGATTTTTTTGGTACCCTTTTAGATATGTCTGTTGAGTGGAAGCCTAATGGAACGGGAAATTCTTATGAAGCTAGAGATAGAGTTTCAGGAGAAATAATAAGAACAGCTACAAGGTCAGACCTTGTTTTCGGTTCAAATTCTCAATTAAGAGCTATAGCAGAAGTTTATGCTAGTTCTGATGCAAAGGAAAAATTTATCTCAGACTTTATTTCTGCCTGGAATAAAGTTATGACAGCTGATTTATTTTAGATATAGCTTACAAGGGCAGACTTTCTCAAGTTTGTCCTTTATTTTACCTAACTACTTTCTTGTAGATTGCTCCTATAAGAGCATTCCTATGAGCTTGTGTAGAGTAATTTGGAATAGCTTTTTCCCATACACTATGCATAGCGATAATTAAATCAGCTTTTGGATCAATCCAAATCAATTGTCCAAATATTCCCTGTGCACGGTAAGAGTCATATCCGGGGCCATCTAACCACCACTTGTAGCCATAATATTTAAAAGGTTTAGAAGCTGAAATCGATTTTTTCATCCAGTTATTAGGAAGTACCTTTGTACCATCTTCTAGTTGTCCGTTTCTTGAAGCAAATAAACCAATTTTTGCATAATCTCTAAGAGTTGCATTTATACAACATCCACCAAGCTCATTAGCATGTACAAAATCTGTAGCCCAAAAAGCATTACTAGTCATTCCAAAAGGCTGCCATATTTTTCTTTCTAGATATTTAGAAAGATCTTCACCTACTGCAGCTCTTACTATTCCTCCAAGAAGATTTGATTCAGCCGTGTTGTAGTTAAATTTTCTACCAGGTCTTGTATCTATAGGAAGTTTTTTTAAATATTCATACAATGAAAGTGAATTGCAGCCTCCACATATACTTACATCAGATTTAAAGTCAGAATAATCTTCGTTCCAAGCAACACCAGAGGCCATATTAAGAATATTCTTAATAGTAGCATCCTGATAAGCACTTCCTTTTAATTCTGGAATATACTTCGTCACCCTATCATTCTCGCTTGTTATAAATCCGTCTTGGATTGCTGCTCCCACTAACATAGAGGTTACTGATTTTGTAACAGAAAATGAAACCCATTTACTGTATTGATTATTTCCTAGAGCATATTTCTCAAAAACAATATCCCCTTTGTAGACAACTATTAACCCTGCCGTATTAAATTTTTTAAAGAATTCATCTATATTGAAAGCCTCGTAACCAATTGAATACTTAAGTTCATTGAAATCTAAAAATTTTTCATCCAATTCTTTAGCATTGGGATTTTTGTAAATATTCTTGAGATAAATATCTGGAGTTATTTTGTCCATATTTTTAAAACCAAAGATTTTTTGGTCTTGATTCCAGAATAAAATGCTCGTGGGGCCATCTGGGAAAACATCTTCAAATTCACTTGAAGATACAATAGAAGTAATAAAGATAACTAAAAGAACAGTAAAAATTTTTATTGATTTAAAGCTCATAGGATTTTTTTACTCCTAAATTTAAAAGTTAGCAAATTTATCTAAATGAAAATCAGCATTACCAAATTGAGAATCAATTACTAATAATCTTTTAAAGAAATGGCCGATTCTTAACTCTTCAGTAACACCCATACCTCCATGAGTTTGTACTGCACTTTCTCCAACAAAAATACCTGATTTACCAATTAAATGTTTTAATCCATGAACTGTTCTTTGAGCCGAAGATGGATCTAGTACAGTTTCCATAGTTGCTCTATAAAGCATCGATTTGCATTGTTCATACTCCATAAACATTTCAACCATTCTATGTTGCAACACTTGAAAATCAGAAAGAGGGTGTCCAAATTGTTCTCTTTGTTGCGTGTACTCTACAGTGTCTTTATAGAGAATTTCCATTGCACCTACAGCCTCCGCACTTATAGCTAAAATGGCATCATTTATTACTTGTTCTAGTATCTCAAACCCTTCATCAATTGTACAAAGGAGCCTTGCCTCTTCGACAGATACTTCTTTTAGTTCAATTTCTGATGCTCTCAATCCATCCACAGTTGGAAAGTTCTCCATAGTTAACCCTTTTGAGTCTGAATCAACGAGAAATAGGGAAATACCTTTCTTGTCCACTTGGTTCCCATTTGTTCTAGCTACTATAATTACTTTACCTGCAGACTCAGCATTTAGTACCATAGATTTTTGCCCGTTTATGATAAATTTTCCTTTCTCTTCTCTTGCGGTAGTTGAAATATCTTCCAGATCAAATCGACTTTGGACTTCTGAATAAGCAAAAGATACCTGTTGTTTTCCTGCAATTATCTTCGGTAGTATTGAGTTTTTTATTTTTTCATTGTTACTTCTTTTTATTACACCCGCTGATAAGACCACATTAGCCAAGTAGGGCTCAACCACCAAGCCTTTTCCAAATTCTTCCATGATAATCATGGTATCAATTTGATTACCGCCAAAACCTCCTTCAGATTCATTTATAGGAAGGCCAAGCCAACCTAGTTCTGCCATAGTTTGCCAATTTTCTTTACCAAAACCAGGATTCTCCGCTGTTAGCTCAATTCTAGTAGATAAGTCATAGTTTTCTTGAACAAAACGTTCAACATTTTGTTGGACCATTTTTTGCTCTTCTGTTAAATCGAAGTTCATTTTGAGGACCCTTTTGTTAGTCCTAATACTTTTTTTGCTATCACGTCTTTTTGAACTTCGCTTGCTCCTCCGTAAATAGTGAAATATCTACTATTTAGGTATCCTGCAGTTCCACCTTTAGCAAAAGGAAAACCTACATTCTTATCTCCCCAGGCAGACGAGTAAATACCACTTGCCTCTACAGTAAGTTTTTGTATTCTCTGTTTAATTTCAGTTCCTTTTAATTTTAGTATAGAAGATTCAGGTCCTAGCTCTGCTCCAGAAGCTGCATTTGCTAAGCTTCTTAGCTCTGTATATTCTGTAGCCATCAAATCAATTTCCAGCTCTGCCACTTTAGAACGATAATTTTCATCATCCATTAGAGTTCCATTTCCTCTAGTCACCAATCTAGCGTTTTCTTTTAGTTGTTCTACCTCAATTATAGATTTAGATAAACCAGCTAAACCTGTTCTTTCATGCTCTAATAAACCTTTTGCATAAGTCCAACCCTTTCCTTCTTCTCCTATTCTGTTCTCAACTGGAACCTTTACATCTGTAAAGTGAACAGTGTTAACTGTATGCGACCCACCTAAAGTAATTATAGGTTTTACTTCTATACCTTCTTGTTTCATAGGGAATAGTAGGAAAGTTATTCCTTCTTGTTTGATTCCAGAATCATCAGTTCTTGTAAGACAAAAAATCCAGTCAGCGACATGAGCAAGGGTAGTCCATATTTTCGAACCATTAACTGTATAAAATTTTCCATCATCAGATAAAACTGCTTTAGTCTTTAGGTTTGCCAAGTCAGAACCAGCTCCAGGCTCAGAATATCCTTGGCACCAATTAACTTTTCTATCTCTTATATCAGGAAGAAATCTTGTTTGTTGATCTTCAGTCCCATACGTCATAAGTATAGGGGCCAGCATTCCTAGACCGAATGGAAGGTCAAAAGGAATATTTGCTCTCGCTGTTTCTTGTTCCCAAATATAGTGTTGAGTTGGAGTCCAGCCAGGCCCACCAAATTTTTCAGGCCATTTGGGAACATCCCATCCCCCCTTCTCTTTAGCTCTTTTAAACCAATTTAGCCGCCAGGAGAAATAATCTTCTCCTTTATCTATTTCATTTTCTTTGAAGAAACTCCTTACTTCATCCCTAAATGCTATATCCTCTGAATTAAGCTCTATATCCATAATATTTGATTTAATTTTTTTAAAGGAGCCTGAATATTAATAGCTTTTAAAGATTAAAGCTATTCTAAAGAGATAAAATATTGAGTTCTCCTAAACCTATAAAATTTTTCTGATATAGTCTATTTATGAATTCTTTAATGTTAATAGCTTTAGTTCTTAGTATCCTTATTTTATTTGCTTATAAGCAGATATTTGATTTAAGAAATGAATTACAAACAATAAGAAATAATATTAAAGAGTTGGAAGAGAAACTTGTAGCTTTGATAGATAAAGATTATGGCTTCTCAGAAGACCGATATTAGTTAAAGACACAAGGAGGTTAAGGTTTGTAAAATAACCTTTTTAGAAGGTTGGGGTTTCATATAGCTTATAATTGCTTGAACTTGATTTTAAGACATGTGAAATCAGTTAAATTAAGTTAGAGGAGGGGTAATTATGAAACCAGTATGTTTAGTTCTAGGAGCCGGAGCAGGAATCGGTGGCACTGTTGCAGCAAAATTTGCAAGTGAAGGTTATCACTCTTATTTATGTCGAAGGACTGATCAAAAAGGGTTAGACAAATTAATTAAAGGAATAGAGGATTCAGGAGGATCTGCCTCAGGTTCTTTGATAAATGCAATAGAAGAGGATGCTTTGGAGGAATTAATTACAAAAGTAGAATCAGATGTAGGTCCTATAGAGGTTATGGTCTATAACTTAGGGGCTCAGACCGGCATGAAGCTTCTGAGTAAAACTACTACTAAAGAATTTGAATGGGGTTGGAGAATAGCGAGTTTAGGGCTTTTTAGAGTTGCTAAGCTTTTATGTCCTATTATGGCTGATAGGGGGAAGGGAACTTTCTTGGTTACTTCTGCAACTGCAGCAATGAGAGGTAATGCTACGCAACATTCTCATGCAGCGGCTATGGGAGCAAGAAGAATGCTATGTCAGTCGTTGAATGCTGAATTTGCATCTAAAGGAATACATGTAGCTCATATAGTTGTTGATGGTGCAGTAGATGCCCCAGATACTTTAGGCAAGATGCTTGGACCTGAAATGTATAAACAATTAAGAGAAACTAAAGGAATGGAACATGATGGTCTTTTGTTACCGAAAGAAATAGCTGAAACCTATTTTCATTTAGCTCAGCAACATCGATCAGCATGGACACATGAGTTAGATTTAAGAGCTTTTTCAGACCTTGCTTGGTGGAATCACGCAACTATGCTTGAAGACTAAGAAGTCTTGTATCTACTTATTTGTATATCTTCTTCTCCTAGATCAGTGTAATTATCATCGACCCTGCCCTGAATGTATTCTTTCCAAGTGAAAGGAGTATACTTAGGCTCTTCATCTAAGATTTGCTCTAAAGGCCTGATTACAGCATCCCTTTTAGGGTTATAAAAATAAGGAGTGCTATATCTAGTCTTTGTAGTTCTCTGAGTCACTCTATGAATTGCAGCTACATATTTATCATTTGTCCACACTTGCATAGCATCTCCTAGATTAACTACTATCGTATCTACTTCAGGTTCAATATCAATCCAGCCAAATTTTTTCGATTTAGTCTGTAAGCCTCCTGTCATATCTTGAAGTAAAAGAGTTAGTATTCCTGGATCAGTGTGATGGTGCAAGGCCATATCTCCTAATTTAGAAGCTTTATTTCTGATTTCTTTTTCTAAAGGGTCATTAATTGGATAGTAGTTCAATCTAGCATTGCTAGTTGAACTTTCACCACTAGGAAGCGACGAATTTTCACAATTCAAGTTTAAGAAAATCAGATTTAGTGTCTCTTCCGCAATTTGAGAGGCTTTTGAAAAGAATGTTTCCATTGTTAATCTAAATTCATTATTTTCTGGCCATTGATTTAAGTCTTCCCCATTTGTTTTGGGGTACATAAAATCAAAAACTTCTTTGAGATCTCTTCTTTGTTTAGTTAGTTCTCTATCGTAATATCCTAATGGGACAGTCTCAGTCCTTATAATTTTCAATTTATCTTTTCTCGGCTGATTAAAGAACCATTCAGACATCTTCCACATGTCATCTATCTCCTTTTGGATTCCGTGGTTCTTCAAAAGAAAGAATCCATGATCTTTGCAAGCTAAGTCCAAAAGCTCGAGTTGAGAAATGTCTGTCTTAGCTCTATTTAAGTCTATTATAGGAACTTTAGCTTGATTCATGATCTGAAGCTCTATCAGAAAAATTAATTACATCTTCAAAGGCATGCATAGCTTTTAAAACCACTAGGTCTTGACGTTGACCGCCTATAATTTGTATGGCAACAGGAACATTTGAGTAAGTACTAACCCCCACCGGAATAACGCCTGCTGGATTACGTGTCATATTAATGCCCATAGTAAAATCTACCCAGGAAGGAGTTTCTTCTCCGTTAACTATTCCATCTCCTTCTATTTTAGGAGCTTGACCGCATGTTCCTGGAGTAATGATCAAAGGAGATTCTTTAAAGGATTCTTCTAGTTGATAACCAAATTTGTGACAGGCATCGATAGAAGAAGCATAAGATGCTCCGTCCATTTCCACGCCCATCTCTATAAACATTCTTAGAAGTGGGTCGATTTTTTCATATTCATCTGTTCCAAGAAGATGTCGTTGTCTTCTTGCACAAGCACAAGCCCAAAACACCATCCAAGCATTTACAGGGTTTTCATCCCATATTTTATCTTTCTCAATAATAGTAACCCCTGCATCTTCCAGAGATTTAATTGATTTTTCGCATATTTCTAAGACTTCTTTGTCAACATTAGAAAATCCCATTGTAGGCGACCATATAGCAGTTTTTGGTAAATCCCCATGTAATTGATTTGACCAATTAGGACAGTTTCCTTCTAGAGAAAAAATGTCAGTTGGATCTGCTCCCACAGATGCATCTAAAGCAAGTACTGTATCTTCAGTAGTGTTTGCCATAGGACCTTTAACAGTCAATAAACCAGATCCAGGCGGTTTAGTTCCTCCAATAGGAATTCTTCCTTGGGATGTTTTAATTCCACTTAAGCCTCCTAAAGCAGATGGGATCCTTATTGATCCCCCGCCGTCTGACCCAGTACCTAAAGGAATCATTCCTGAAGATAAAGCTGCAGAGGTACCTCCAGAAGATCCTCCTGGAGAATATTCAAGGTTCCAAGGGTTCTTTGTAGGTCCAAAGGGCGTATTGTCTGTTTTACCTTTATGTCCAAATTCGGGTGTATTAGTCTTACCCAAAACTATACAGTCTTGTTCTCTAAGTCTTTTTACTAGGATTGAATCATCTTCGGCGGGATGATCATTAACATGGAGTTCCGAACCATAAGTTGTAATAAAACCTTTGGCGTCTTCAAGATCTTTTACTCCTATAGGAATACCTGCTAATAAACCTACATCTTCTCCATTAGAGATCTTTCTGTCTAGTGTCTCAGCTTGCTTAATAGCATCCTCATGATTTAAAGCACAAAATGCATTTATCTGTTGATCGTATTTTTCGATATTACTTAGAGCAGACTCTGTAAGCTCCCTAGCTGAAATTTTCTTGTTTTTTACTTTGTTTACAAGCTCTGAAATTGAATACTCTCTAAAGTCCATGTTTTTCCCCGTTTTTTCTTATATTATCATTGTTTTATTGAAGGTTACTATGATTAGGAAAGATTATGGATTTTGAGCACACAAAAAAAACTAAGGAACTAATGGAATTAGTTTCTGACTTTATTAATACAAATATAAGACCATCGGAAAAGAGATATGTCCAAGAAATGGAAGCTTTTAGAGACAAAGGTAATCCTTGGCAAGTTCCGTCAGTACTTTATGAGTTAAAACAGAGAGCTAAAGATGCTGGTTTTTGGAATTTCTCTTTAACAGGAAATCTTGGATACGGTCTATCAAATTTGGAGTTTGCACCATTAGCAGAAATGATGGGAGTTGGATGGACTTCTGAAGTTTTTAATTGCTCTGCTCCTGATGCAGGCAACATGGAAGTATTAGATAAATATGGAACGGAAGAACAGAAAGAGAAGTGGTTAAAACCACTTTTAGAAGGAACAATGAGATCAGCATTTGCAATGACAGAACCAAATGTAGCTTCATCAGATGCTACAAATATATCTAGTTCAATAGTTGCTGATGGAGATGATTATGTTATTAATGGAGAGAAATGGTGGACGTCTGGTTATGGTAGACCTGATTGCGGATTTATGATCTTTATGGGAGTTACAGATTCAGATGCTCCTAGGCATAAAAAACAGTCGCAGATAATAATTCCAAGAGAAACACCAGGAATTGAGTTAAAAAGAATGTTGACTGTATATGGTTCTGACCACGCACCTAATGGTCATGCGCATCTTGTATTTAAAGATGTTAGAGTACCTAAAGAAAATATAATTTTAGGAGAAGGAAGAGGTTTTGAAATTGCACAAGGAAGATTAGGCCCCGGCAGAATACATCATTGTATGAAAATTATTGGAGCAGCTGAAGAAGCTTTAAAGCTTCTTTGCCAAAGAGCTTCTACTCGAGTAGCTTTCGGTAAGGCATTGGCTGAGTTGGGTGGGAATTATGATGTAATTGCACGTTGTCGTATAGAAATAGAAATGTCTAGATTATTAACTTTAAAAGCCGCTTACATGATGGATACTATAGGAAATAAAAAGGCTAAAAGTGAAATAGCACAACCTAAGGTAGAGGTTCCGAGCATGGCCGTTAGGGTGATCGAAAGGGCAGTACAAATACATGGGGGTGCGGGAGTTTCTCAAGATACACCTTTAGCAAATTTATATAGCTCTATTCGTTATCTAAGAATAGGAGACGGCCCTGATGAAGTGCACTTAAGGTCTATCGCTAAAGATGAGTTGTCTAAATATGCACATTAGTACTATTCTCTTTTTTTAGGCAGTAAGTAGTTAAATATGAGAGAATGTAATTAAGGAGAGAAGAATGTCTAAAGCTTTATATCCGGGTACTTTTGATCCAGTAACCTTAGGTCATATAGATATTATAGAAAGAACACTACATTTATTTGATGAAGTCACAATAGCAATTGCTGTTAGTGAGTCTAAAAAGCCCATATTTTCTCTAGAAGAAAGGATAGACCATATAAACCAGATTTTTAATAATAATAATAAGGTTAAAGCTATTGGATTTAGTGGACTAGTAGTCGACTTAGCAAAAGAACAAGGAAGTAACATTCTAATAAGAGGGTTAAGAGCAGTGTCAGATTTTGAGTATGAATTCCAGTTAGCTAATATGAATAGGGCAATGTCTCCTGATTTAGAGAGTGTCTTCTTAACACCAAAAGCTAAGTTTTCTTTCCTGTCTTCTACCCTTGTTAGGGAAATTGCTTCAATGGGGGGGGAAATATCTTCTTTTGTAGACCCAGTGGTAGAAAGAGCATTGAAAAAAAAGTTTGATAAATAACTATTATATTTGACACTTTGGACAAAAGTAACTTGATCTCTGACTTATTCTAAGAAGTTTAATTAAGGTCCCGCATTTTTTACATGGTTCTTCAAGCCTTCCATAGACATTAAGTTGTTGCTTAAAATATCCAGGTTGATTATTACCATTAACGAAGTCCTTTAATGTAGTTCCTCCTTTATTTATAGAATCTCTTAAAACTTTAACTATACAAACTACAAGGTCTTCATATCTTTTTTTTGTGAGTCTTTTAGCTCTAATAGAAGGTCTTATATTTGAAAGAAACAGCGCTTCATTTGCATATATATTGCCTACACCAACAACTACCTTTGCATTCATAATAAAATTTTTTATTGTTACATTCTTGCCTCTAGATAATCTGTATAGATATTCCCCGTTGAATTTATTTCCTAGGGGCTCTGGGCCTAAATTCTTAAGTAAGAAATGATTTTCTGGATCTACAGACCAATGAAAAGATCCAAATCTTCTAGGGTCTCTATATCTTAAGCTTGTGCCATTAATGAAAGAAATATCTATATGGTCATGTTTCTCATAAATTTTATTATCTTTAATTATTCTTAGACTTCCTGACATTCCCAGATGGATAATTAATGCCCCATTTTCATTACCTAGAAGTATATATTTACCTCTTCTGTTTATATTTAAAAAGTTCCTACCGATTATATTGGTCTTTATATTGTTTTTAACTGGCCACCTCAGTCTTGGTTGCCTGACTGTTACAGAAGTAACTTTTCTATCTAGAATATTTGCTCTTAAGCCTCTAACTGTAGTTTCAACCTCAGGAAGTTCGGGCATTAATTCATTTGGTTACTTATTTCGATAATATCTCCAGGACTTAAAGACCCAACCGAAGCCTTCAATCTAAGCATAGCAATCACATAATCATATCTTGAATTTGCATAGTCTCTTTCTGCAGAGAACAGTCTCTTTTGCGCGTCTAGCAAGTCTACTGTGTTTCTTGAACCAACTTCAAAACCAATTTGAGTTGCTTCAAGAGCAGAATTTGCAGATGTTAAAGCTTGTTTTCTAGCTGTGACATTTGCAACTTGCGCTTGTACGTTATAATGGTTTGATCTGATATCTCTAACTGTTGATCTTTCTGTATATATAGCTTGTTCTCTTGATCTTTCGTAATTTGCGTGTGCTTGGCGTCTTGAAGCGCTTATTGCTCCCCCAGCAAAAAGAGGTATGTTTACCTGTAAAGAGTATTGTCTTGTATCTTGTTCAATCCCAAATAATGGATTTTGAATAAAACCTCCAAATTTTCCTTGTTTGGAAGTGCTTCTTCTTCCTCCCCCTACTAGGTCTATCTGGGGAAGGTGATTTGAACTAGCTGATCTGGCAGAGTTTTTTGCCGCTTCTACTTGATACCTAGCTGATTTTAGTTGGAAATTGTTTGCAAGTCCTTTTTTAACCCACTCCTCTCTTTCTATAGGTTCCGGATTTATTATTATAAAATTATTTTTTAGTGGAGAAAGTAGAGGTGCTTCAGTTCCTATGATTGCAGATAATATCTCTTTTGATCTATCCAATTCTGCTTCTGTGGCAATTCTCGCTACAACAGTTAAGTCATATGCTGCCTGAGTTTCTTGGAGCTCAGTAATTGCAGCTAAACCGACATCATACCTTTTTTTTGCTAAATCTTTTTGCTTCCCAATAGCCTTTTCCTCTGCCTTGGCCGTGTTAAGCTTATCTATAGCATTAAGAACATTAAAATATGCAGTCGCTACCCGGATAATAGTTTCTTGTTGTTGGTATGCAAACTCTGCTTTGGCACTTTTAGATAATGCGTTTCCTCGTTTGAAATCAAACCATCTATCAAGTCTAAATACTGGTTGTTGGATCTGAGCGCCATAACTATTCGAGTTGTATTGTTCAATTAATTGATCTTGTATTCTATATTCGTTCCAATTGGTACTTCCTTGTATTCCTATATTTGGTAGTAATCCTGATATTCCTATAATTCTATTTTCTTTACCAGCTTTGTAACTTGCCTCAGCAGATTTTAGAAGAGGGTCGTTCTTAAGAGCTAACTCATAAATCTCTTGTAAATTCTCTGCTTGGATCCCCAGGTTAAAGAAAATGAATATATAGGCAATCTTGTTTGTAAATTTTAATTTCATAAGTTTTTATAGGTGTATTACCCTAGTATAACACCTATTTGTAAAGCACCCAAAATTTTATTAATGACTTATAATTACATAGTTAAATTTAAAAAGACTATGAGTAATAATTCCAATAAAGATCAAAGAGATTCAAAAGTGAATTTAAATAGAGATAATTTTGAATCTTCAAAAAAAATATATGTTTCGGGAAGTCGTTCTGATATTAAAGTTCCTATGAGAGAGATCCTTCAAACAGATACACTTCTTTCAGATGGGGTGGAAAAAAACCCTCCCTTATGGGTTTATGATACTTCTGGTCCATACACAGATGAGAATCAAAAGATTGATCTTAACAAAGGTTTAGAAAAAATTAGAGTGAAATGGATCAAAGAAAGAAAAGATACAGAAATTCTAGAATCCAGAAGTTCTAAATATGCTATTCAACAAGCCAATTCCAAAGCGCTAAAAAATCTAACCTTTCCAAACATCCCACCTCCTAGGAGAGCTAAGCCTGGAAGAAATGTTACTCAAATGCATTACGCAAGATCAGGTAAGATTACTCCAGAAATGGAATATATTGCTATTAGAGAGAATCAGGGCATTAAGGAAGCTAAAGAAAGAGGGCTTGATAGTCAAAGACATACTGGTAACGCTATGGGAGCTAAATTACCAGATTTCATTACTCCTGAATTTGTAAGAGATGAGGTAGCAATAGGAAGGGCAATAATTCCATCTAACATAAATCATCCAGAATCTGAGCCTATGATTATAGGCAGGAATTTCAAAATAAAAGTCAATGCAAATATAGGAAACTCAGCGGTCACTTCATCTATAGAAGAGGAGATAGAGAAAATGACTTGGTCCACGAAATGGGGTGGAGATACAGTGATGGATTTATCTACTGGAAAGAATATTCATCAAACTAGAGAATGGATAATTAGAAATTCACCTGTTCCTATTGGGACAGTTCCAATTTACCAGGCACTTGAAAAGGTAGGAGGTATTGCAGAAGAATTAACTTGGGAAATTTTCAGAGATACTCTGGTTGAACAGGCTGAACAAGGGGTTGATTATTTTACTATCCATGCTGGAGTTTTGTTGCGTTATGTTCCCATGACCGCTTCACGTATGACTGGAATAGTTTCTCGAGGAGGATCTATTTTAGCCAAATGGTGTTTAGCTCATCATAAAGAAAACTTTCTCTATATTAACTTTGAAGAAATTTGTGAAATTATGAAAAGTTATGATGTAAGTTTCTCATTAGGAGATGGATTAAGACCAGGTTCAATCGCAGATGCAAATGATGAAGCTCAATTTTCTGAACTAGAGACACTAGGTGAGCTGACTAAGATAGCTTGGTCGCATGATGTTCAGGTGATGGTAGAAGGTCCAGGGCACGTTCCCATGCATTTGATACAGGAAAACATGGATAAACAGATAAAAGTTTGTGACGAAGCTCCTTTTTATACTTTAGGACCTCTTACTACAGATATTGCTCCAGCTCATGACCATATAACTTCTTCAATAGGTGCAGCGATGATTGGTTGGTTTGGGTGCGCAATGCTTTGTTATGTAACTCCAAAAGAACATCTTGGCTTACCAAATAAACAAGATGTTAAAGAAGGACTAATTGCTTATAGGATATCAGCACATGCAGGAGATCTAGCTAAAGGTCATCCAGCAGCACAATTAAGAGATAATGCGTTATCAAAAGCAAGGTTCGAGTTTAGATGGGAAGATCAATTTAATCTAGGATTAGATCCTGTTAGGTCTAGGGAATTTCATGACGAAACGCTTCCTAAAGATTCAGCTAAGGTAGCGCACTTCTGTTCTATGTGTGGGCCAAAATTTTGCTCTATGAAGATTTCACAAGAAGTAAGAGAATATGCAAAAGAAAATGAAAAGATTGACATAATAGACCTTGATGAGATTGAATCTGGAATGAAAGAGAAAGCAAAAGAATTTACAAAACAAGGAAGTAAGATTTATAAGCCTATTTAATAATAATTGGAGGAAGAATGACTATAAAAATTGGAGATAATTTACCTGATGTAACAGTAACAACAATGACAGAAGAAGGTCCAAAACCTGTATCTATGAAAGATCTGTGTAATGAAAAGAAAGTAATACTTTTCGCAGTTCCTGGAGCTTTTACCCCTGCTTGTAGTGCTCAACATTTACCAGGTTATATAAATAATGTTGATTCTATAAAGGAAAAGGGAATAGATATTGTAGCTTGTGTCTCAGTTAATGATCCTTTTGTAATGAAAGCTTGGGGAGATGATAGAGGGTCAGGAGAAAATGTGCTGATGTTGGCAGATGGGAATGGAGATTTTACTTCTGCTATTGGCCTTGAGATGGATGGAAGTGGCTTTGGATTAGGTACTAGATCACAAAGATACGCCATGGTTATTGATAACGGAATTGTAACTTCTTTAAATGTTGAAGAAGGACCAGGAGTAGATGTAAGCTCTGCGGAGTCAATCCTTAGTCTTCTATAACTATGGTTAATCCCATTTTTGATATAGGACAGATTTGTGAATTAGACAAATGGGAAACTTTTATAAACGGCCAACCTTTTGACATCTTTGAAAGATTAAGAAGAGAAGCACCTGTTTATTGGCATGAAGAAAGCCTAGATTTTGAGCCTGGGTTTTGGGCCCTAACTAAGCATGAAGATATAGTTAGAGTTTCAAAAGACCCTTTAACCTTTTCTTCAGCAGTTGGAGGTCATTTAATGACAATGGGTGATCCTGAGGTTGTAGATCCAACTGCAGTAGCAGCTATAATTGGAAACATGATAGGAATGGATCCTCCTGATCATCAAATATACAGAAAGATGGTCGCTCCTAGCTTTACCCCTAAGGCAATTAGGGGCCTTGAGACGGCCATGAGACTAAAAATTCGCGAGCTGTTAGATAAAGTTTCTAATAAAAGTCAGTTTAACTTTGTCACTGAAATATCAGAACAACTACCTTTGTGGGTTTTATGCGAAATGATGGGAATAGATGAATCTGAAAGACCAAAGATTAGAGACCTTGTAAATAATCTAACAGACGCTTCAATCAATAGTAACCCAGATAATGCTATGCAAGTTTGGTTTAATTATATGGAACTCTTCAAAATGGGAAGAGATATGATAGAAGAAAGAAGAAAAAATCCTACTGATGATCTAATGAGTGTAGTAGCAAACACAAAGGTTGAAGGAGGAGAGCTACCCCCAGAACTATTAGATGGATTTTTTTTATTAATGGTTATAGCTGGTAATGAAACTACTAGAAATACAATAACAGGGGGCTTAATGGCTCTAACTGAGAACCCCAAAGAAAGAGAAAAATTACTTCAAGATCCTTCATTAATAGCTAATGCAACTGACGAAATGTTGAGGTGGGTAACTTCAGTAATTTATTTTAGAAGAACAGCAACCAAGGATACTTCTATACGAGGTCAAGAAATTAAGGCTGGAGATAAAGTTGTTATGTGGTATGGGTCTGCAAACAGAGATGAAGATATTTTCGATTACGGTCATCTTTTTCAAGTAGATCGACCAAATGCTAAAAAACACTTAGCTTTTGGAGCAGGAGAGCATTTATGTTTAGGTAACAGATTAGGTCATATGCAGATAAGAATTTTATTTGAAGAACTTCTGCAGAGATATCCAAACATACATTCAGTAGAAGAACCCGTTAGGGTTCCTTCAAACTTTCTTGCTGGAATATCAGAACTACAAGTAAGTTTATAAAGATGATAACTAAAGGGGATGATTATCCCATTCATCAACTTCCCGTTCCTATTTCTGAGGTAGGAACAGAAAGAAACTTCTATGATCGTTATTTTTTTAATGGTTATAACAAAGACGGTTCAATCTTATTTGCTATAGCCTTTTCTGTGTATCCTAATTTAAATATTAAAGATGGTAGTTTTGTTTTGATTACAAAAGGAAAGCAGCATAACTTCAGGTATTCAAGTTTTTTAAATGAAGAGCGTTTAGATATTTCAGTAGGAGCTATGTCTATACAAATTATCGAACCTTTACAAACTATAGGTGTAAATATTGATGATAACGAAAAGAAGTTAAAAGTTAGTATAAAATTTACTTCTCGTTTTGATCCTGTTCAGGAACCAAGAATTACAACTAAGAACGGCCCTAGAACTATGATGGATTCTACAAGGCTAACTCAACATGGGAGTTGGGAAGGAAAGATTATGTTTCAGGATGAAAGTGTTGAAATTTCTTCTATGGAGTTTTCTGGGACTAGAGATAGATCATGGGGTATAAGACCAATAGGAGCTACAGATACACAGATTATCCCTTCTACTAATGAACCGCAATTCTATTGGCTGTGGGCTCCAGCAAATTATGAGGAATTCAGCTCTCATTTTTATTTTGTGGATGATGGTAATGGAGATAGCTCAAATAGCCATGCAGTCATACAAAGTAAAAAAACAGAACTGATAAAGTTAAAAGATCTTTCAAAAGTTATTTCTGTAAGGAAAGGCACAAGGCGTATAGAAAAACTAAAATTTCTATCTAGCTTTGATAAGAAAGAAGTAATTATCACAATTAAACCTAAATTTCATTTTTATATGTGTGGATTAGGTTATATGCATCCTGAATGGGGGCATGGACATTTCAAAGGGGAAAGCGCATCAAGCTACGATGTATATGACTTATCAAAAGATTTGCATGATCCGCCTTTTTTACATATCCAGGCTTTTTCAGAGTTTGAATTAGAGTTTTTAGGAAAATTGCATAAAGGAATTGGAGTTCTAGAGCAATTATTTTTGGGGCCTCACAAACCTAGTGGATTTAAAGAGTTGTTAGATAGACCTGCATAGTGTTGGAAGATTTAAAAAAAATATCTGAAGATTTTGTAAAGTATTATTCTAATTACAAGAAGATAAGTTATGAAATTTCAAGTTTTGAGAGGATATTCGGTGGTGCTTCAAGAGAGACTTATAAAGTTGAACTAAGCTCAAAGTCTACAAAGGAGAAACTAATTTATAGAAGAACTCAACAGAGCTCATTAATTGAAACAGAACAAATAACAGAATATCTAGCTTTTAAGGCTTTTGAAGACTCAATAGTTCCTGTTCCTAGAATACATCTTATAGAAGAGGACGAAGGGGTATTAGGAGCTCCATTTATTATTTTAGAACAACTAGATGGAGAGGCAGCCAGTCCCTTCCAAGAAAAAATATATTCGCCCAATGAGAAAGCTTTAGGTATGCAATTTTGGACTTTTTTAGGCGAAATAACTAAATTTGATATTAAATCTTCTAACTTAAATCAGCTTATTAAGCATTCTAAAGACCCTTATTGGAAACAAGAATTAGATAAATGGGTAAAAGTTATTCGAGAGGATAGTATAGGAGTTGAACCAATATTAGAAGTAGGAATTAGAGATTTGTACCGTACCCCTCCAAATAACAATCAAGAGGCTTGTTTAGTTCATGGTGACTACAGAAATGGCAATTTTCTTTTCAAAGGAGATACCATAACAGGGATCTTAGATTGGGAGATGGCGCATATAGGCGACCCTCTTGAAGATTTAAGCTGGGCATTATCTCCAATTTGGTGTTGGAAAGAACAATCTAGACCGGGATACTTAATAGATCGAGCACAAGCCTTAGAAATTTGGAAAAAGACGAGTGGCCTAGAGATAGATCCAAATTCTTTAAGCTGGTGGGAATTATTTTCTTGTATAAAGGGTTTGGCTATTTGGATTTCTGCAGGAAATGAATTCATAACTCAAAAAAATAATGACCCTATTAACTTGTTTTCTGCATGGATACCAGGCGATATACATCTTGAGATAATTCTTGAGAAAATAGAAAAAAGGTGGAAATTATTATGAAACCACAAATAAATGAAGTTTTATTGAACTTAGCTCAAGAGATAATATATAAGTTTTCTCCAGCTTTGAATAATGAGTACGATAAATCTAGATTAGGTTCTTGGGGGGCAATATCACTAATTGCTGCTTTACAGTTTGATAATGTTGCTAATGCTTTATATGAAGAAAATAGGCTTATTAATGATTGGCTGAATGATAATTTAGGTTTATTTTCTGATGAGTTGATTGAAGAAGTTAAACAGACAAAAAATAATCCCAAAGATTTGAAAGTATCTACACTTGATAGCTTAAACCAAAGGTACAGGTCTATAATGGTAAAAGCCCATATAGAGCTAGAAAATGGACGTAAGGTACATGTTTTACTAAGTAGTATTAATATCTTAAAACAGATGCATTCCAATAGAAAAGTCAGCAACCTGCTAGATTTATTAGCAGAGGGTACTAACTAGTCCATTGAACGAGGTTCAAAAAACCATATGCCCCTAACATAAAAGGAGCCAGGTATACTGATCTGGCCATTAATTTATAGAGCCTTACAGCAATTATTTCTAATTTCTTCATTTTCTTCAAATAAACATTTAAATAAGAAATATATATTATCATTTTTATTTATATATGTATATAAATAATATGAATTTTATTATAATTCTTTTGAAGATTCTGATGCCAATGAATTACATGTTTAGTTTGAAAATTTGTTTTTGATCGATATTCTTGGCTCTAAGTTAATTTATAGAATGTTATAATAAGCTAAAACTCAATGGCTAGAGAATATAGTGCTGAATCAATAGAGGTCCTTTCTGGACTTGATCCGGTAAAAAAAAGACCGGGCATGTATACTGAAACCTCTAGACCAAATCACTTAGCTTTAGAGGTAATTGACAATAGTATTGATGAAGCGCTTGCAGGGTATGCTTCAACTATTGATGTTGAATTAAATAAAGACGGTTCTCTTAGTGTTGAAGACGATGGAAGGGGTATGCCGGTAGGGCTGCATCCAGAAGAGGGTATACCTGCTGTGGAACTTATATTTACTCGACTCCATGCAGGAGCAAAATTTTCTGATGAAGATTATATGTTTTCTGGTGGTTTGCATGGTGTAGGTGTTTCTGTTGTGAATGCATTGTCACTCAATTTAACTGCTGAAATTAAAAGAGGAGGTCATAAATATCTTTTGGAGTTTGAAAATAGTGAAAAAAAGAAAGAACTTGAAAAGGTAGACAAAGTAGGTAAAAAGAATACTGGAACAAAAGTAACGTTTCTTCCTGACCCTCAATATTTTGATAACGTAAAGTTTTCTGTATCTCAACTTATGGCTGCTTTGAAAGCAAAAGCAGTATTATCTCCAGGTCTAAAGATTTCTTTTAAAGATAAGGAGACAGGAAAATCTGAGAGTTGGTGCTTTGTGGATGGTTTAGCTGCCTACCTAGCTAGCAGCAATCAGGGTGGTGATTTGATTCCTTCTGAACCTTTTGAAGGTGAGCATATTAATGATGAAGGAGGTTTGACGTGGGCCCTGCAATGGGTAGAGGGAATTTCAGATCCAATTTCAGAAAGTTACGTCAATTTAATCCCTACAACCCAAGGAGGTACACATGTTAATGGTTTAAGGTCTGGTCTTACAGAAGCTTTAAAAGAGTTTTGTGAGTTCAGAAATTTAATTCCAA
>CETH01028475.1_pt1 | contig 47270 bp, 42 predicted proteins | sample 361461 | NCBI WGS metagenome assembly CETH01 (sample SAMEA2622695, study PRJEB7988) | marine metagenome | isolation source: saline water (ENVO:00002010), including | reverse complement strand
TACTTGGCTACCCATCTATTCACCTTATCGGGACAAAACCCCGTATCTGAGTTGATTACAACCCGACGACAATATAGCTTTCCGATCGGTTACTATTAAATAGTGCGTTATAACCGTAAATCACGAGTTGCCATAGCACTTTTGTTGGTACCAGCATTAGTTCCGCTGCTGTTTATCTCTACTGCTGCTTCTCAAAGCCAAGAAGATCTTGACACGATAGAACAGGCGAAAGATGAGCGTGAAAGAGCTAGAGAGCGAGAATTAGCTGCTGAGTCAGAAATCGCTCTTCTTGAAGCGGAAGACCTAGAAATAGTTAAGGCATTGGAAGCAGCTACTAGCTTGGTGTACCTTCAAGAGGCAAAAGAACAAGCAGCCCAACAAAGATTGAATTCGGCACTTCAAGAAAAGGTAGCTGCCCAAGAAGGCTATTTAGAAATTGCTCAGGAGATCCAACTACTTGAAGAGAGGGCAGTCGCCTACGCAGTAGAATCTTATCTTGGGTTGAGTGATCAGCGAGCAGAAGCTTGGTTCGAAGCTGATGACGCAACAACAGCTGCACATAAGATCGCTCTGTTAGATTTTGTAACTAGTGACACAAATGACGTTCTTGATCTTTTAAAGCTGATTCAAGAAGAGCGTGATTCCCTTCTAGATACAGCTTCGGAAGCTGAAAAGGAAGCAGATCTCATAACAGCTGAACTTGAAGAAGTCCGTATAGAACTGGAAGCAAAAAGAGCTGTCCAAGAAGAGCTAAAGAAAGAGTTGGATGTTCGAAGAGCCCATTGGGATAGTGTGCTTGCAACAGCTGTTCAAGAGCAAGAAGATATAACAGATTTCATAGTCGCTGAAGAAGAACGAATTGCAAGAGAATTAGAGGAAGCCAGACGTCGAGCCGAACAGGAAGCACGGTTCGGCCAAATTAGCGAATCGGGATGGGTCTGGCCTGGGGGCGGAGCAGTGACTTCAGTATTTGGCATGAGACTGCACCCAATTCTTGGATATGTGAGAATGCACAATGGTGTAGATATGCCATGCTCAATAGGTGATCCAATTAGAGCAGCCACAGAAGGTATCGTGACTATTTCTGAAGCGTATGGTGGATATGGGAACACTGTGGTTATTCAACACGCTAACTCTATTTCTAGTTTGTACGCCCATTTAACTGCATGGACTGTCAGTCCAGATCAATACGTATTTACTGGTGAACAAATCGGTACATGCGGAACAACCGGACTCTCAACGGGACCACATCTTCACTTCGAGATCAGAATTAGCGGTGTTCCTGTAGATCCGATGCCATATTTGCCCTAACCGAAAATAGCAAGGATAGTCAATATGCAAGTCCCTGCTAAAAGAAGAAAACCAAACACTAAAAGGTGGGGCACATACGGAGATACTGTTCGAAGTGAGTCCCGTACATCAGTAATCGGTTCAACTGGTCTACCTACAAATGACTGATCAACAGGTCTGGGGACAACACCGGGCGGATCTATCTTAATTTCACTATCTGACTTTACCTTCTGGCTCCATTTATTTCCGCTCCACCAACGTTCTTCATGTCGATGATACGGATCAGGTTCCCAGTTTCCGGATGGGCTATTGTCTTTATTTGGCATTCGCTCTCTGATCTGCTTGAAGTAATACAATATTCTCACATAATCTGAGTAAATTAAATTTTATTAGTTAAGGGTTTAAACGGAAGGTGAAAGTTTGGATATAGATCTAGGTAAGATTGCTTCAATTTTCGGCGATCAAAACGCTACGAACCTATCTGGCCTAGTAACTGGCTATTCCACTGATTCACGAACTGTCAAAAAAGGTGACTTGTTTATTCCATTAATGGCTGAAAGAGATGGCCATGATTTTATTGATGATGCAATATCGTCTGGAGCAATCGGCCATTTGTACAGTCACGGAATAGCAAAAAAAAATGGGATCAAAGTAAGTAACACCATAGAAGCACTCCATATCTTGGCTGGCGAATCCATTATGTCATTAGATTCAGTTGGAATAGGAATCACTGGATCAGTGGGAAAGACAACAACGAAAGACATGATCCATGAATGCCTTAATTCTTCTTTTAAAGTATGGGCCAGTGAGCGTTCGTTTAATAATGAAATAGGAGTACCAATTACAATCCTCTCTTCGCCTTCTGAGACTGAGTATCTGATTTTAGAAATGGGCGCGAGAGGAATTGGGCATATCAAGAAACTCTGTAATTTAGCCAACCCTAAAATAGGTGTCGTTACATGTATCGGAAATGCGCATAGCGAATTCTTCGGCGGCCTTACAAACACAATCAACGCTAAAGGTGAGCTTGTAGATTCCTTAGAAGAGGATGGGTTAGCAGTACTAAATTATGATGATCCAAACGTTCGAGGGCTGGCTTCTAGGACCTCGGCAGAAATTCTTCTGTATGGCATGGATGGCGGAGATGTAACAGCTGAAAATGTCATAATGAGCACTGACCTTAAAGCAACTTTCGACTTGAGATCACCTTGGGGTCGTTCAGAAATTCAGCTAAGCGTTCCAGGGAGGCATAACGTCACTAATGCTCTAGCCGCAGCAGCCGTTGCGATGCATGCTGGAGTTCCAATATCGACGGTCTCCAGCGCTTTAGAGTCACTAGAAATTTCACCACTTCGTATGGAGACATTCGAAACGTCTAGCGGGGTGTTCATCATTAATGACGCATATAACGCAAACACACTGTCTATGAAGGCAGCATTAAGTTCTTTGGTTGCAACCGGCCGAAAGACCCTAATCGCTGTTCTCGGAGTTATGGCAGAACTCGGTGATGACCACGTAAGTAGCCATGAAGAAATAGGAGCAATAGCGAAATCCAATGGTGTCGAAGTTATCTCACTGAATGTTGAAGAGTACGGAGGTAAGCTTGTGTCTACAATTGACGAGGCATACCAGATCGTGGAAGACAAAATATTAGACCCGCAAGGTACAGCGCTATTGTTAAAAGGATCTAGAGTCGTTGCTCTTGAAACTCTTGCTCAAAAATTTACCAATTAACACACACTATTCCGTAGGTAGTTGTGTAGGCATCAACGGCGAGTTCGTTTTTTGATACTGTGATAGTTTTATCGCATCACAGTGCTGGCAAAGATATAATAACTTCGCGCTTTGCATAGAAAGTTGGGTCCCGCGAGATTTCGCTACAACAGCTTCATACGCTGGTCGAACTTCCTTAGAACCGCATCTTTCGCAGAAAGGCTGAAGATCACGTAGCCAGATCAACCCACAGGACTCACAATATACAGAAATTTCATTGTCGATTGTTTTCCCGACTAGGCGATCAGATTCATCACACCTAGGGCAAGCGATAAGTAGTCCCACGTTCAAATATTATTCAGCGTTCTATAAGTATTCAATAAAAAATCAATAGGTTAAGATCATATGGGAGGAATCGGAATGGGTGAAAGACAAACTTTTTACCAAATACTCGGAGTGCCGGAGAACGCCAAACCAGAAGAAATCCGCGCGTCGTATCTAGCGAAAGCTAGGATGCTTCATCCAGACAACTTCCGGGGCGCACCTAAACGAGATCAAGCACGATCAGAAGAGTTAATGCGAGAACTTAACCAGGCCTGGTCGACATTGTCTAACAAACAAAAACGTTCTAAATATGACTTAAAAATTTCAAGCCAAAAATCAGGTAACAGAAGTTATGCATCCAGCAATAGGACCTCTTATCAAGAATGGACCCCTGAACCCACGCCAAAAAAAACGACACAGCGCTATGCGACTAAAGAAGAAATGGAACTCACATGGTTCGCAAAACTAGTTAAGCCTCTCCCTCTTGCGCTGATACTTGCGGCAGTAGTTGCTGTAGCTGTAATTGCATCAATCGGGATTGACAACAACGATGGTGCGAATAGGACAATTCCGGTTGAGAGACCGACAGATCCGGTCCTTGGATGCATGAACCGTGGGACTGGCTCACAAGGAATAAGGGTTCAATGCGTGAATGGGGAGTTTGATGCAACAATATACCGTATAGTTTCAGCTGGAGAAGAATGCCCGAACAGCCTTGAAGCAGTCTATGCAGGCAATGGCGAGATGTTCTGTGTGTTTTATGAGGATAAGCCTAGTTAGATCTTGGTCGCTTCCATTCTGAGAACGCCATCATAGAGGGCCATCGCAAGCGTCAATTGAAGTAACCCTTCCGAACCGTATAGTTCCCCTATCTCTCGTCTTGTGGCAGAAGTGATTGATCTCACATCAAATACAAAACTATCAGAGACGCTTCGAAGTAAATCAACATTCTTTAGGGTGCTAGTCTCTTCTTTAGTCACTACATAAGTAACGCCGAGAAGTTCAGAGATACGCTGCTTTACCAAAGACAAAGCACTATCGGGGACGAGGCCAATCGAAAGTAAAGCATCCTCAAGAATTTTCCATCTGATTCCTATGTCAGGAATGTCAGTAAAGAGGTGAGAAAAATTGCCAAACAAATCAGCAGATGAAACAGGAGAATCTGGAAATTGTGGAGTCGGAACAATGGTTGTTTCCATTTCTTCCGGTTCTCTTCCTAAGGCTATGAGCATCTTAGAAAAACCATGGAACAGTGCAAGTCCAATAGATAGTTCAGCTATTTGTTCCTGAGTGAAGGTTGATAAGAGCGATGATCTAATTTCGTGGGGAATCGGCCCTGGAGTAAGAATAAAGTGATCAGTGAATTTGAGGGCAGTTAACATATCTTCCGTTAGAAGAGAACCTTCCCAATTCCCATCAATTAAATCAATTTGCTTTTCATCGAAGCCTGCTTCACGAGCAAGGGAAAACCTTACGTTTTTTCAATATCCGCAATCAGTAATTCGAGCATTGCGAACACGCACTGCTTCTTTCAATTTATGAGATAACGACCCGCCGCACCAGAATGCTCCATAGAGATTTCGGAACTGTAGCCCGATCTCTTCATTTGGCCATGCCAGTCCAGATTTGTAATTACTTGACATGAAGATAATCCTAGTGGCTGTTCAGTCAGAGTCTAAATAACAAAGTTGACTAACTTTCCGTCTACGATGATTTCCTTCCTGATTTCTTTGTCAGAAACGATTAAGGCAATCTTTTCATCTGCTAACGCAGCATCCCGCAAATCCGAAGAAGAGAAATCAGTAGGGACCGTGATTTTACTTTTAAGTTTACCATTTATCTGAATTGGTATTTCGACTGTTTCGCTTACCAAATAAGTAGGATCTGGGACGGGGAAAGGGGAGTAGACAATACTAGAGTCATTTCCAAGCATCTCCCATAGCTCTTCAGCAATATGAGGAACAAGTGGTGCAAGTAAGTGGATTAGAACTTCCGCTACCTCTCGAGGCGTTTGCATATTAGATTTTGTTATCTCATTGTTGAGTTCTGTTATTCGTGCAATGGCCGTATTAAAACGAAGATTCTCCATATCATCTCGAACTGATTTGATTGTTTGATTCAAAATCTGTTTCATCTCAGCAGGAGGATCATCATCAGTCACTGTCAGAGCACCAGTTTCTTCGTTAACTAAATTTCTCCATACGCGTTGAAGAAGTCTTAAAGAGCCAACAACTGATTTTGTTTCCCACGGTCTGTCCTGATCCAGTGGCCCCATGAACATTTCGTACAATCTAAGGGTGTCAGCTCCATATTGATCGTACATTTCATCTGGAGTAACTGAATTTTTCAGCGATTTACCCATCTTCCCAAAAGAGCGTGTAACCATTTCGTTTTGATATTTGAAACCCCCTTCTTCTCGAATGACATCTGCGGCTTCTACGTAAATGCCTCTTGAATCTTGGTACGCTGCCGCCTGTATATACCCTTGGTTGTATAAGCGGTGAAATGGCTCAGGAGTACTTACATGTCCGAGGTCGAACAAGACCTTATGCCAAAAACGACTGTATAAGAGGTGCAAAACAGCGTGTTCGACTCCTCCAACGTACAGATCGACACCTGCTGACTCTCCGTTCATCCAATAGGTCTCAATATCTTTGGATACGAATTGCTCAGCATTAGTAGGGTCTAAATACCGCAAATAGTACCAACATGACCCAGCCCACTGCGGCATTGTATTTAATTCTCGTTTATATGTCTTTAGTCCATCTCCTAAGTCCATCTCTGTATAAACCCAATCTTCGGCACGACCTAACGGAGGTTCTGGATCGCTCATCTCATCTAAACTTCTCGGAGCCCAATCCATAAGATCCGGGAGCTCAACAGGAAGGTAGGTTTCAGGTAGGGCTAGAGGGTTATCGTTTTCATCGAAAACGATAGGGAACGGCTCCCCCCAGTATCTTTGTCTGCTAAACAACCAATCTCGGAGTTTGTATGTCGTATTTCGGTGGCCGTTACCTGAATCTTCTAACCACTCTATGATCTTTTCTTTGGCTTCAGTAATTTGCAGACCATCAAGGAACTGGCTATTAATAGCCGAACCATCGCCAGTGAACGCATCACCGTCCCAACCTTCAGGTGGCTGAACAGTCCGAATAATCTCTAGATCGTATTCTTGCGCGAACTCCCAGTCACGTTCATCCTGCCCTGGAACCGCCATAATGGCTCCTGTACCGTACCCCATTAACACATAGTCGGAAATAAAGATTGGAATGCTTTCCCCATTCACAGGGACAGTCGCAAATTCACCTGTAAAGACTCCGGTTTTCTGTTTATTCTCTTGCCTGTCGAGATCAGATTTTTGGGCAGCTTCTTGTTGATATTTTTTAACAGCTTCCAATGGTGTGGGCATTTCATTTTTCCACTTGTCAGGTGTACCATCCGGCCAAGATTCTGCCACCACGTCTTCTAAGAGAGGATGTTCTGGAGCTAATACCATATACGTTGCCCCAAATAATGTGTCCGGCCTAGTTGTGAAAACTTTCAATTCTTCAGTGCCTGCCTTGAATGTTATTTCAGCTCCTTCACTTTTTCCTATCCAGTTTCTTTGCATAGTCTTTATTGCATCGCTCCAATCAAGTAGATCTAAGTCATCTAGGAGCCTGTCGGCGTATGAAGTAATTCTCATCATCCATTGCTTTAATGGTCGGCGGAAAACTGGGTGATTTCCTCGCTCACTTCTGCCCTCGGCTGTTACTTCTTCATTCGCTAACACAGTTCCTAATGCTGGGCACCAGTTAACCGGAGCTTCAGCTAAATACGCCAATCGATATGAGTCGATAATCTCCTGTCTCTCAGAAATAGTAAGCGCATTCCAATTTTCGCCATTTTCCAACTGGATACGACCACTTGAAAGTAGCGGTTCTAGTTCGTTGATTGATCTTGCTCGATCAGTTTCAATGTCATACCAAGAGTTAAATAGTTGCAGGAATATCCATTGAGTCCATTTATAGAATTCAAGATCAGTTGTTGAAACAGATCTTCGACTGTCGTGGCCTAGGCCGAGTCTGCGAAGTTGATTTCGCATATTCTCGATATTTGCATTCGTATTATCTCGAGGATGTTGTCCCGTTTGTCTAGCGTGCTCTTCTGCGGGGAGGCCGAACGCATCGTATCCCATCGTATGAAGTACGTTATAGCCAGTCATTCGTTTGTATCTTGCAAAAACATCGGTGCCTATGAAACCTAAAGGGTGACCTACATGAAGGCCTGAACCTGAAGGGTATGGAAACATATCCATTATAAAAATATTGGGTAAATCGATGCGGCCAGAATCGTCTTCTAAATCGCCAGAAGGATTAGGTGCGAAATAAGTACCTTCCTGCTCCCACAATTTCTGCCACTTCTGTTCGATACTGCTCGCAAACACCGCGTTGTACCTGTATCTAGGGCTATCCGTTCGTTCATTCATTGGTTAAAGACTAGGCGAAGGCAAGGAGAATTATGCGCTGTAAGGTGAGAAACTAGTAGATATTAGTTCGACAGAAGATAGATCAATGCAGCGTTTAAATAACGATAGAAAATCGTCAATGGAACTGGAAGCGGCGATATTTGATTACGGTGGCGTTATGTCCTTTTCTCCATTATGGAGAGTCAATCTTTTAGCCAACCAAATGCAAGTACCAAAGGAGATTTTCGCACAGACAATATTTGGTGGAGCGCACTCAGATAGAGATAACCCATGGCATGAAGCGGAATGTGGGCGGCAGCCACTGGATATGAGTTTCGCTGAAAAGATGCAGAAAAGACTAACTCCATACGGGGCTACATTTGACTTAGATTTTTTTCTACCCTGGGTTTCAGAAGCAGAAAATAACCCCGATCCAGCAATGATCGAAGTAGCAAAAGAGTTGCGTCACGCCGGCTATGGCTTAGCCCTACTCACAAACGCAGTCAAAGAATTCAGACCAGTGATCGAGAAAACAGTTCCAATATATGATTTATTCGATGTAATCATAGACTCGTCAGAAGTGGGCATGAGAAAACCTGACAAAGAAATATACGACCTTACGAGCCAAAAGTTAGGAGTTGAAAATAGTCAATGCTTAATGATCGATGACCTGATCGCCAATGTTCAAGGTGCAGAGAATGCTGGAATGAAAGGACTATTATTCACAACCTCCAACGAAACAGCGACTACTATTCGAGACTCATTCGAGCTTGATACAGATACTCAAAACTAATTTGAAATTAGTTTTCCCCCACTATTGATTCAGTGATAAAAACCGGTAATGTCATTATCTTTCCAACAAGCAATTGATCAGGTCTGCGCACCAGGCGGCCTATTCGAAATAACCGAAACCGAAGTGAGAGGGGTACGAACAAAAGTATTCGCAGGTACGCCGCAAAATTTACGTTTTCTCTATCAGATGGCAGCTCAACGAGAAGATGAATTCGTTGTATATGAAGAAGAACGATGGACTATGCCAGAAATCCTCAAGCTATCCGGCCAATTAGGATCTACTCTAATAAACAAGTTCTCAATAACGAAAGGCGATAGGGTAGCGATCGCAATGCGCAACTACCCCGAATGGATAGCAGCCTTCGCAGCTATCACTTCGATTGGAGCAGTCGCTGTTCCCTTGAACGCATGGTGGGAGCCAGAGGAATTAGGGTTCGCTCTCAATGACAGTGGAGCGAAAGTTGTGTTCGCAGATACCGAGCGAATAGAAAAAATTTTAAACTCAAATGTAAACATAACATCGCTACAGATAATTAGAGTTAGATCAAAATCTCAAGACAACGACGATACTGTTTCATTGGAGTCCTTGCTCGATTTAGATTCAACGATGCCAGAAGTCGAAATTGATCCGGACGAAAATGCCACAATCCTGTACACATCAGGAACAACAGGGTCACCTAAAGGAGCAGTTAGCTCCCATCGGGCTATCTTGAGCGCATTGCTTGGATTCTCTGCAAGGGCTCAAGTCGCAGAATTAGTAGAGCCACAAAAGGACCCGAGCGAAATTACACAAAGAAATTCTTTCATGTTATGTGTCCCTTTATTCCATGTAACTGGCCTCATACCAGTAATGCTTGGCTCATTTGTGGGCCAATCAAAACTAGTAATGATGCACAAATGGGATCCAAATCGTGCACTCGAACTAATAGAACAAGAGCAGGTAACTCATTTCATAGGAGTCCCAACAATGAGCTGGGACTTGTTAGAAGCCGAAACGTTTAATTCGAAAGACACCTCAACGTTGAGATCTGTTGGCGGTGGGGGGGCACCAATGCCACCTGAGTTAGTTAAACGAATAGATGAAAATTTTAAACAAGGTAAACCCGGCTTGGGATACGGGATGACAGAAACTAACGCCTATGGACCCCAGAATACTGGTAAGGAATTCCTTGATCACCCGACATCTACTGGAAGACCAGTCCCCATAATGCAATTGCGTGTAACAGACTCGAGTGGAAAAGTACTCACTGCAGGCGAAAAAGGTGAACTATGGTTTAACGGCCCCACAATAATTACCGAATATTGGAACCGCCCTGAAGCAACCAAAGAAGCGATAATAGACGGCTGGCTGAGATCAGGCGATATCGGCCATATGGATGAACATGGAAGAGTCTTCGTTAGCGATCGCGTAAAGGATATGGTCCTAAGGGGCGGAGAGAATATCTACTGTGCTGAAGTCGAAGCATCAATATATGAACTTCCTGAGGTCTACGAATGCTCAGTCTATGGAGTTCCAGATAAAAGATTAGGAGAAAAAGTTGCCTGCCATATCATGATTCGGCCAGGCAGTTCATTAACCGATGAGCAGATTAGAGCTTCACTCACAGGAAAAATCGCTAATTTCAAAATTCCAGAGGTAATAACAATTGTGAGCGACCCGTTACCAAGAAATGCATCTGGAAAAATATTAAAACGACAATTACGTGAAACAGCAACTTGATCATTCAAACTGGTTTCTTTTATTGATCTAGAATCTCGAGCAGTTGATCGAGTGACTGAATATGGTAATCAACATCTATCGCTACTTTGTCAAGATCGGAGGCTTCATTAATCCAACATGAGGAAAGGCCAGAATTTTTAGCACCTTCCATGTCAGAAGTAAGACTATCCCCAACCATCAAGACACGCTTGCTAGCGGCAACACCAAGAATCTTCAGAGCCTCGTTAAAAATAAGAGGATTAGGCTTCGGCACCCCAAACTCTCCTGACACAACTATCGCATCGAAGTATTGTGCATAACCATGAATCTCTAATCGAAGTCTCTGAGTGTCGCTAACGCCATTGGTAACAATCCCCAACAAGACATTCCCACTCAACATCTGGAGAAGGTCCCGCACTCCTGGATAGAAGGAACCGCAACGCCCTAAATTAAGTGTGTAGGCATCAGCAAGCTTCCGAGGGTCCTTACCGCAATCCAGTTTTTTTAAAAGCTGTTCGAATCTATTAACCCGAAGAAAATCTAACCCTATTTCTTCTCGTTCAAGCATCTTCCAAAGCGACATGTTAATAGCCCTGTACTCAGCAATTGTACTTTGCGCAGGTGAAATACCATTCTCCTCAAGGGACCTTACTAAAGCTTCACGCTCGGAAACTTCTGAATCAAAAAGGGTGTAGTCAAGGTCAAACAAGACCGCATCAAACAGCATCGCTAACGATAATAAGGACTGCTGAAGGCAAAGAGGGCGATGCCCATTATCCAAAACACTGAGTTAAGATGGGCTACGTAATCGACTATCACAAAATACGCAGGAAAATACGCAAAATAGACATGCCAAAAATTGCCGTCACTATTACCATCCTTGCAGCAGTCTCTGGTCTGCTCATGCCTATACCTGCCGGAGCAACAAACACTATCCAACCAGCCAGCGAATTTGATCACGAATACGACCAACAAACAACGATCGTTGAGTCCAATGGGAAATGGGCACGTCAATACGCCATAGAAATGCTTGAACAATACCCAAAGCTAGAAACTAACCCATATGCAGTATTAGTTTCATTTACACAACAAGCATCTCCAAACGAAATAAACGGTTTGCTAGAAGAAATCGGTGCCGGAGTCGTCGACTATTTCCCAGACTCGGATATGTACTTAGTTGAAACTGTAGAGGGAAACATCAACGCAAAAAATTATCTCTCTCAATCAGACTTAGTCAAATTCGTAGAATTCGACCAAGTAATTAGAGCCGACACCATTTCTAATGATCCTCGTGTCGATGAGCTATGGGGGTTATCAGGAGATCATGGAATCAGGGCAGGAGACGCATGGGCTATCTCAACTTCTGCAACTGAAGTTGTCGTTGCTGTAATTGACTCCGGTGTAGATATCGATCATCCTGATTTAGCAAGTGTCATTTGGCAAAACCAAAATGAAATTCCAGGAAATGGTATCGACGACGATGCAAATGGCTACATAGACGATGTCAATGGTTGGGATTTCGCCTTTAATGACAATTCACCTGAAGACGGAAACGGCCACGGAACGCACGTCGCTGGAACAATAGCTGCTATCCGAAATAACAGCATAGGTATCGCTGGAGTAGCTAACAATATAAAAATAATGCCCTTACGGTTTTTGGATGACTCAGGTAACGGATATACCAATAATGCGATCGCTGCCTTAAATTATGCCGTAGCAAATGGAGCTCCAATCTCAAACAACTCCTGGGGAGGTGGCGGATATAGCACGAGCCTCTATAACGCAATCAATGCAGCAGATCAAGCAGGCCACACATTCGTTGCTGCTGCTGGAAACTCTGGGCAAAACATCGATTCGAATCCTTCTTACCCTGCTGCATATAGCGCTACAAACATTATCAGTGTCGCAGCAATAAACTCATACGGCGACCTAGCTAGCTTTTCTAATTATGGTTACAACAATGTCGATATAGCTGCTCCAGGTGTTTCCATACTTTCAACAATTTCACATCAATACTGTGGTCAGGTAAGCGGAGCCGACTGCTACGCCTCATTAAATGGGACCTCAATGGCTAGCCCTCATGTAGCTGGAGTTACAGCATTAATCTTGGGGATACGGTCAGGGTCCACACCTCAAGAAATTAAGAATATTCTCATGGATTCAGTTCGAACAACAAGTGTTTTGAACGGCTCTATAGCTTTTGGAGGAGAATTAGACGCACATGCAGCAGTTGAACTCGCGACTTCAACAGGCTCTATAGTATTTCCGAGTCACACACCTGGAGAGACGGTGTACCAAAACGACTCCATAGAAATAACAGCTCTCGCTACTCAATCCGATGGAACAGATGTCTCGAGTCTAGTTACATGGAAAGACATAACAGGAGCCGTACTTGGGACAGGCGCTACCTTAATCCACCAAGAAAGTACAACCGGTTTACTCCGCTTAATAGCTGAAGCTAGTGATACTAATGGAGCTATTCTGAGAAGTTCCGCCACATTCAATGTTGAAGAACGAACATTTGAATTCGATTCCCCAAACCAAATAATCACGCCTAATCCAGGATCTACAGTTAGTACTACATGGATTTGGGATGGCCCTGACAGTGAAACAGCCGACCTAATAGCTGAATCAGTATCATTCTCCCAAGTTGAAGGTATATTCGATATGCCAGATATCGGCGGGCAAGATGATCTCACTGAATTCATATTCACTATCCAAGAAACTGATGTAGTAGAGAACGTCGAATTAGGCCTCCGATTCAACCATACCTACGTAGCAGACCTCAATATTTCTCTGATCCATCCAGACGGAACCGAAGTACTGTTAGCAAGAAGAAACGGGGGATCTCAAAACAATTACGGTGAAGGAAACCAAGACTGCTCAGGAAACTTAGCTTATTTTACCGATAACGCTGCAGAAGCAATTTCTGACCGAACACCTCCGTACGTAGGCGAATCAAGACCTAGAGAATCCCTATCAGCGTTTAACGGAAAATCTACTTCCGGAGACTGGACACTCAAAATTGTCGACGACTGGGACTATGATCAAGGAACGTTCTTCTGCGGACGCTTGACGATCGAAACAGCTAATTCACAACAAATTTCCATAAACGAAAATCAACAATTATCAACAGAGGAATTTAATTGGCAAATACCACAAGAAATAATGCCAAATATAGCGGGCGGGTATCGAGTCGGATTCGATAACACCACTCTCGGAAATTCATGGTCCCAAGGGATCGTCGTTCTTGAAGAAACTATCCAATATCCACCACCCACAAATATTCAGGCAGAGGCAGGCAATTCCGAGGTTACAATCACATGGGATAATCCTGCTATAGCCGACCTAAGCAATATCGAAAGCTTCACAGTCACCGGAAATCCTGAAGGAACCTGCACCACCACGGCTAACACTTGCCTTATTGACGGATTAACTAATGGAACTACTTATACATTCACAGTTGTTACCAATTACACCGGAGGGAATGTAAGCAGCCCAAGCGAATCCTCCTCGGCGGCTACCCCAGCAAGTCCTCCCAGCCCTCCACTTACGGTAGAAGCAACAGCAACTGCCGGGCAGGCAACTATCACATGGCAACAGCCAACCACTAACGGTGGCTCAAGCATTACTGGATACAAAGTAACTTCAGCTCCAGGTAATTTAACATGCACAACAAATACCCTTAGCTGCACAATAGAAGAGCTTATTAATGGCACCCAATACCAATTCACCGTTTCCGCCTTTAACGCAATAGGCGAAAGTGATCAGTCCTCACCATCAAATGATGTTACACCGCTTGCAACTCCTGCACCGCCAGACAACTTTTCAATTAATTCAGTGGGATCGGGAGAAGTAAATGCTTCGTGGCTCACTCCAGATAATGGAGGATCAGAGATTATTGGATACGAAATCCAATATCGTACAGTTGAATCACCTCCAGGAGAATGGCTGCAAATTTCAAACAATTCAGGTGATGTTTATTCTGACATAGTAGGTGGCTCACCAGTATCGATAGATGATCACCCTTACCAAGTGGCACTTGAGATAGCTACCGATCCCGGTTGGGGCATGTCGTGCGGTGGAACGATCCTCTCTTCGGAGTGGATAGTAACTGCAGCACATTGCCTAGAATACTTGCCAAATGGTGGCTCTGCATTTGTAACTGCAACTTCAGTAAGCGTCGCTTCCGGCGTTACTAACCTTCCCGCATCTAATTACATCGCAGCAGATCAAGTCCACATACACCCAGAGTGGAACCGCAATACAATGGAAAACGATATTGGACTAGTGCACCTTGAAACTCCAATCCAAGGCGGTTCACTTCCAATCTTAGATCTTTCCTCGCAGCCAACTGACGGAGATACTCTATTCGTAACTGGATGGGGGAGAACTTCGTGGGGGGGTAGCCCTTCGGACGAGCTACTTGGAGCACGTATTTTGGTCGATGAATCCTGCGGTTCATATCCAGGTCCAAGTTTGGTGCCAATTGTTGACTCAATAATGCTATGCGCAGGTAGCCAAGGAGTGGACAGCTGTCAAGGTGACAGTGGGGGGCCTCTAGTCGGAAATTATTCTGGAGTTTTATACCTAGTAGGTATAGTCAGTTGGGGAGAAGGCTGTGCACAAGAAGGCTACCCAGGTGTATACACCCGAATTAGCTCCTACCGTAACTGGATTGAATCCTACACTGGGCCTACATGGGACGAAATTGATACTGGAGTAGCGAACTCCACAAATATTTCTGGTCTTACAGATGGAAAGTCGTACGTTTTCAGAAATAAAGCGCAAAACTCCACAGGATATAGTAACTGGGCGATTTCTACCTTCACTACAGCTACGACCCCGAGCGTCCCCACAAACGTAACAGCTGTAGCTATGGATGGTTCAGCAACTGTTTCCTGGACTCCACCTGTAAATGATGGTGGTCTTCCAATCACTAATTACATGGTTTCTAGTACCCCTTCTGGCGCATCATGCTCAACAAGCGGGCTTCAATGCATCATAAGTAATCTAGTAAACGGTGCTACCTATACGTTTGAAGTAACCGCAGAAAATGCGATTGGCGAGAGTCCAATGTCAGATAGCTCATCTCCAGTAACCCCTTCTCCTAACTCTGGTATACAGATTGACAAACGTTCAATTCCAACCGACAGCGGCCCGAATCAAAATGATAATTTCGGCTCATCTATGGCCACAGGAGACTTCAACGGTGATGGAGTAGACGACATAGCTGTTGGCGCAACAGGTGTTGAAGTGAATGGAGCTAATAACGCCGGAGCTGTATATGTATTTAACGGAACACTCGATCTAACAACAATTTCAATCTTTACTCAAGGAACCGACGGGTTCAGCACAGATCCAGAAAATGGAGATATGTTCGGATTCTCACTCATCTCAGGAGACTTCGATAACGATGGATTCGATGATTTGATAATCGGATCCCCATATGAAGACCTAGGTGGGAATAATCAACTCGTCGATGCTGGATTGATCACGATACTTCACGGAAGCAGCTCAGGCCTCTCAGAACCATCAACACTGCATCAATATAGTCCAGGCGTAGGAACCCACTCCGAACTAGGGGACCTGTTTGGGTACTCTCTAGGTGTTGGTGACATAAATGGTGACTCATACGATGACCTAGTCGTAGGCGTGCCCGGCGAAGGAGTAGCCAAACAGGAACGTGCAGGCTTGGTTCACATAATCTTTGGATCTGATACAGGCTTAAGCGGTGAAGAAAGCACCATGCTCCACCAGTACACCAGAAAAATTAGAAGTAAGCCCGAACTTGATGATGCGTTCGGTGAAGCAATCGCTGTAGGAAATATCAACGGGGACCAATACGACGACATCGTTATTGGTGTTCCAGGGGAAACTGTCGGTTGGGGGAGTCGAACCAAATACGAGGCGGGAGCTTTACATATTGTCTATGGTTCAGCTGATGGTGTGTCCGGAGAAGGTAGCCACTGGTATTTCCAAAATTCACCGCAATGGCCAGGAAGGGCAGAGACAGGAGATAGGTTTGCGTCAGCATTAGCTCTAGGCGATATTGACGGTGACGGAATCGGAGACCTAGTGATTGGAATCCCAGGAGAAGATTTAGGCAAATATGAAAATGCTGGACAAGTCCAAATCCGCTATAACCCAGGTGACTGGTCACAGTCAGAATCATCCGTCCAAACTTTGTACCAAAATGCGCGAGGTGTTAAAAATAGAGTCGAAAGCGGAGATCAATTCGGTTACCATATTGAAGTAGTAGACCTAATAGAAGACGACTCCCTAGATCTTGTGATCGGTATACCTGGAGAGTCTATTTCCAAAAAAATGAATGCTGGGGCAGTTGCTATTCTCCCAGGACTAAATGGACAAATATCCACTGGCAATGATCAGATACTTTACCCGTACCAATCGTCTATAAGTGGAAATTCCCAGGCAGAAGCATTATTTGGACATTCCTTTACCTCTTTAAATGGGGACCTAGTAATTGGATCTCCAGGTAGAAATATCACTGGAAATACAGCCGCTGGAGCCTTCTACTATCTATCTTACGCTAATTAGAACAGAATAAGGCACACTTAGATATTTCTGAAGTAGTTTGGGTTCTGCTATTTTAGTTAACCATGACATTACATTGGCGCAAGCGTCTTGAATATAGACTCTTGAAATGGCAGGCTCGATTTGAGAGCTCTGCCTTTGACAGATTTTTCCCATGGGTCTGTGTTGTGGCGCTATGGACTATTTTCGCTCTCCTAGCGCTTGCAAGGTCGCGCGAGCTAAGTCAGGATGCGGGTCTTGCAGCCATTATGCAATCCGTATGGCTGATTGGCGAAGGCTTTACCCCAGATGCATCTTTACTTGGTCAGAACTACCTTTCCCTACAAGGAGGGTACTTAATTTACCCTATTGCAGGTCTGACGAAACTATTTCCAACAGCGATTACACTCATAATTATTCAAGCAGGCGCTTTAGCCTTGGCAGTAGTACCGCTCTGGCGAATGAGCCGAAATATAGCTCATTTGAGGACAGGAGCTAGTACCGCAATTGTTATTGTGTACAGCCTATATAGCGCTGTACACGCAGTGAATATTGCAGGCTTTCATTTAGAAGCGCTAGCATTACCCCTTCTCTTGTCTGCGGTTTATTCCGGCTTTTCTGAGAAATCCTGGACATATTGGACATTTATTACGATTGCACTTCTAACAAGAGCAGACTTAGGCCTTGCCATAGCCGGCCTAGGAATATTGTGGCTCCTCGAGGGTAAGAAAAAGCTCGGATACCAGACTATAAGTTTCGGAATTTCATGGGCTACCATATTCATTCTTGGAATTCAACCGCTATACAATGCTGGCCACTACCCGCACGTAGATCTCTTCTCTGACTACGGGGGCGGGAACCCATTTTCAGTTGTATGGGGCATCATAATAAGCCCGATAGTTTTTCTATCCGAACTTTTTTCCGAAGCCAATTTCTTAGTGGGCGTCTCACTCCTTGCGCCGGTTTTGTTTCTACCTGTTGTAGCCCCAAGGTACCTAGTTCCAGCACTGCCACTTTTCGCTATCTACCTAACTGCTGATGTACAAAAAGGCGAACTAAATGAAGCAAGCCAAACTATTCCTATCACTGTGTTCATTTTTGTTGCTTTGGTATTCGCTCTTGCAAAAACAGGAAGCATTATCGTGCAAAGAGTAAACGTAGATAGAGCAATAATCGGCGCACTACTATTTACCTCCGCAGTGTTTTTCACTGCGAATTCTGTTACGTCTCCCTATGAAGAGCCATGGACATGGGGTAGACAAAATCCTGTAGATATTGCCAGACTTGATTTAGCTGAACTGGTGCCAGATGACGCTGTAGTTCGTGCATCCGAAAAGATGTTACCTCTGTTAAGTGAACGAGTTGCCTTACTCGAATTTTCTCCTCCTGCTGAATACGATGACAGGCTAGGCAGTGATGCTGTACGAAACGTTAACTGGTTTATTTTTGATAGAAGCGAAGTTCCAGCTGGTTGGATTGGTGTAGATATTCTTGACTTTCAAGCGGATATTCGTGTCGGACAAAGATTCGTTCAGGTTTACGACAATGCTGGAATTGAAGCATACGTAACACCTGCCGAAGCGGAAAGACAAGGGCTGGTGTCCCTTACGCAAGAGTAAGAGTTAGAGCCCGGTTGAATGCCCGTTCGACTCCAGAGTATTTCTTAACAATAGAGCATTAGAGGAAAGTTCCGATTGATCAACTGTGATAGTTGCTCTAGAGAAATCCAGATCTTGCATTCCTTCCATTGGAATAACGTGAAGATGAGTATGGGGGACTTCTAAACCAGCGATTATCATGCCGACCCTAAGGGGGCGAAAGGCAACCATCTGCGCATTACCGATAATTTGGGCCAACTGAACGAGGTGGGCATTAATCTCTGGAGGTAGATCTAACCAATGGTCCACTTCTAATCTAGGAATCACTAGAGTGTGCCCAGAGGCAATCGGGTTTATAGATAGGAAGGCAACAGAAAGTTCGTCTTTCCATACAAAGTGCCCAGGTAGATGACCTGAGATAATTTTACTGAAGACAGAAGGCATTCTTTACTCCTTTGATCCATAATAGACTAAGGAAAATCTAATGGAAGTAAATGCTGACTCAGAACTAAATCAAAGTTGGAGAGACAACATTTATACGATTCCAAATTTTATTTCGATTGCCAGGCTTGGAACGGTGCCAATATTTGTTTGGCTGCTTTTGGGCGAAGAGCGCAGATTAACCGCAGCAATTTTGCTTGGAGTATTAGGCGCTACAGACTGGATCGATGGATGGATAGCACGTCGTTTTGATCAAGCTTCAGATCTTGGAAAGATTCTAGATCCCACTGCTGATAGGGTTATGTTTTTAGTAGCAGTCTTCTCGATGCTTATAGATGGCTCTGTGCCAATCTGGTTTGGAGTCCTGACACTGGTTCGAGAATCCATTGTTGCTATTGCTGCATTGATATTGGCTGGATTAGGCGCAAAAGCACTAGATGTCACTTGGCTTGGTAAGACGAGTAGCTTTGGCTTGATGTTCACATTCCCATTTTTCTTGATATCTGCTGGAACAGTCGGGACACATTCTGAAGTATGGGAGATTATTTCCTACTCTATTGGAGCTCCATCTCTTCTTCTTCACTACTACGCTGCCATTGGCTACATTCCACTAGCCCGTTATGCACTAAGGGAGCATAGAGAATCGCTTCAGTAGAATTTCAATAGGAAATTTGTTTTCCTAGGGTGTACAGTCAGAATATGAATATTCCAGAGAATTTGCTGTATTCCACAGATCATGAGTGGGTGCGAATAGAGAGCGGCAAAGCTGTAATTGGGATTACGGATTATGCTCAGGATGCACTCGGTGACGTAGTCTTCGTTGAACTTCCAAATATCGGAGGGGTAGTAAGTTCTGGCCAAAGTATCACAGAAGTTGAATCTACGAAGTCTGTCTCAGATATATATGCACCAATCCCTGGAACGATCATTGAAGTTAATCACGACCTCGTAGAATCGCCAGAGCTGCTAAATGAGGACCCATATGGTGACGGTTGGATTTGTACTATCCAACTGTCGGATGATGCAATGCCGGATCTATTATCGGCCGAACAGTACGGAGAATTGATAGCGAGCTGATTATGGAAGCTGACGATCCAACAGAGACCTATTTTCTTTCAGATGGGCACAACGATGTCGCTTCTACTCCAGGGAACGGTTCAGGATTTGTCGTTACTGAAGGGCCATTAGCAGGCTCTCGATTTCTCCTTGACCGCGAGATCTCAACACTTGGTAGGCATCCTAAAAGTGATCTTTTCTTTGACGATATAACAGTTTCTCGTAGACATGCTGAAGTCAAGATATCTGCAAATCTAGCGCTTGTACGAGATGTCGGTTCTCTAAATGGGACTTATGTAAATATGAGCCAAATCGACAAGGAAACTGAAATCTCGCCGGGAGACACGTTGCAAATCGGAAAATTTAAACTGGTCTTCTTCCAGGAAACTACTAGTGGATGAAAAATCCGATTACTCCATCGGAGAAGTAGTTGAGATTCTTTCTAAAGAATTCTCCGGTCTAACGATTTCAAAGGTTAGATATTTGGAATCCAAAGGCCTCTTAACCCCACAACGAACAGCATCTGGATATAGGAAATATTCAGAGAGTGATTTGTCACAGCTTCGCTGGGTGTTGAGACAGCAACGAGAATATTTTCTTCCTTTAAGAGTAATCCGTGAGCGTTTAAGTTCTGGAACACGGCAATTAGATTCACGACCCCAGAATGAGCGTAATTTTCATGACGTTGACCCTGCTTTACCTCCAGACGATTCACTAGAAATATCTAAGTCAGAAATTCTTCAACGCAGTGGGCTAACGGAAACAGATTTTGATGCAATGGAACAATTCGGCTTACTTCCTAAGAAAAATGTCTCTAGCGGTGAAACATACACTGTTGATGACCTTCTGGTCGCTCAAATTGTTTCACGATTTCTTGGATTTGGAATAGAACCAAGACATCTTCGGACATACCGGAGGGCAGCGGAAAGCGAAGCCGCGCTTCTTGACCAAAGATTGGTAGGTCTAGCTGGGGAGGAAGCGAAGTATGCTGTCACTGAAATATCCCATCTCGGGTATGAGCTGAAGTCACTCCTTGTTCGGCGTTTCATTCATTAGGAGGTTAAGTATTGAAAAAGTTTCACTACTTGAGTTATTTTCTTAAAAGACAGTTATGTTCTACATATGATCGAAATGGAGCTTGTTGGAGTCAGAGTCGAACTTCCAGCCTCAGCGCCCATTGTCTTACTTCGTGAATCTACAGACAGAGGTCTTTTTCTACCGATCTTTGTCGGAAGCGCCGAAGCGACCTCGATTGCATTAGCTATGGATCAAGTTGAACCCCCTAGGCCGATTACTCACGACCTGTTAGTTGTCGTCATACAAAACTTGGATGCAGAACTGCAGCGCGTTGTTGTAACTGAGATAAGGGATAAAACCTTTTTTGCTGAATTGCATATCAGAGACGGAAGCGGAACAAAAAAAATCTCCTGTAGACCTAGTGATGCTATAGCAGTCGCTTTAAGGATGGAAACACCAATTTATGTTGTGGAAGAAGTACTTCAACAGGCTGGATATCACATCCCGGACGATGACGACGACCAAGAAGAACATGTATTAGCAGAATTTCGCGATTTTCTTGATGAAGTTACACCCGATGACTTTTTGGGTGAATCTCAATAGAAAGGCGTTAATTAGTAGCGTTTTCTAGTTGAAATGCTTTCAAAGTTGTGGATAGTAATTTCACCACATACCCTTTAAGTGGTTACATGACCGTAATTCCTTAAGTGTATTTTGCACATAGAAGGGGGAGTTCGAAATGAAGAGAGATAATCCAACTGGATCTTTTAGCGGAACTAGAGCATCTGAAATTGTAGGAATCACGTATCGTCAACTCGACTATTGGACCCGAACTGGTTTAATCGTTCCATCATTAGAGACAGCAAAAGGAAGCGGAAGCCGAAGAGCATACTCCTACAAAGATCTGCTCGAATTAAGAGTAGTGAAAGACCTCCTTGACGCTGGTATAAAGTTAGAGCTTGTTAGGGAAGTTTTCACATATCTTAAAGAGAACTTAGGAGAAGACGTTACGTCTGCGAATCTGGTGATTTCTGGAAATAAGTCAGTGCTAGTTAAAAGCGGTGAAGAAATTATCGACCTCTTACAAAAGGGGCAGGGAGTACTGAATATATTGCCGTTGTCGAATGTTAAAGAAGAGATTGATGCCGCTATCGTCGAGCTGCATCCTGAACTCGATGACCAAAGCATAAATTTGGAAACGCAAACAGCATTGGGTTAGTAAATCTCTAATTCTGATGACTTTAAAACGTTCACCTCTACTGGAGGAACATCGAAGGCTTTCCGGAAAACTCGTTGAGTTTGCTGGATGGGAAATGCCAATTTCGTATCCGACTGGAACTTTACTTGAACATGACGAATGTCGAAATGGATGTGTGATTTTCGACGTATCTCATCTAGGATCTGTCCAAATAGAAGGCCGACAGGCATTTGAAGAACTGCAATACGCATTTACTAACGATCTCGCTAAAATTTCTCCTGGACGAGCCCAGTATTCGCATCTGCTGAACGAAAAAGGTTACGTTGTTGATGATGTAATTATCTGGTGGCTTGAAGAACACAAGTTTGAGGTTATGCCAAATGCCTCAAATACTCTAAGAGTTGAAGAAGCTCTAGTGCGTCGCGAGAAGAACTTAACAATTAAAAACATCACCGAAGGTAGAGCAGTCATCGCAGTTCAAGGCCCCCAATCTAGGGAAATTCTTAAATCTTTATCTGTCGAAGCGGCGAACGTTAAAAGATTTTATGTCGAAGAATTAGACATTCTTGGAATTTCAGCAACAGTCGCTGGAACAGGATATACAGGAGAAGATGGAGTTGAAATAAGCATCCCAAAAATTTCTGCGCCAACATTGTGGAGAGCATTAATCGAAGCAGGATGTACTCCTGCTGGTCTAGGTGCGAGAGACACCTTACGATTAGAAGCTGGGTTGCCACTGCATGGACAAGAACTAGGGGAGGGCATCACCCCTATCCAAGCCAATATGAAGTGGGCCGTTTCAATGACTAAAGGCCACTTCTTCGGTAAAGAAGCTATACAAAAGGAACTAGAAATCGGTCCGAGGAGATCCTTGCGAGGATTTATCTCTGAAAGCCGAAGACCACTTCGACACGGTCAAGACATTCTGATAAGTGGAAAAATCATCGGCCAGGTAACAAGTGGAAACTATTCGCCCACACTCGGAACTGGTATAGCTATGGGATTTATTCCGGTTGATATAGAAGACGGAGCGAAGGTCGTTATACGAGGGAAACGAAGCGACAGTGAAGCAAACATTGTCAGGTTACCCTTCTATCGCTCGTCGTAATTCACTATTTTTTATAAATCAAGTATATTAACGGACCTCTGACGAAGCAGTGCGTCGCAAAGTACAAGACAGGTCATCGCTTCCACCATAGGGACAGCTCTAGGCAAGACACAAGGATCATGGCGTCCCCTTGCTGAAAGTTCGACCTCATTCCCATCGCTATCTATCGTCTCTTGAGATGAAGCGATTGTTGCCGTTGGTTTAAATGCTATTCGGAGAATCAAGTTTTCACCATTTGAAATTCCGCCCTGAACACCACCTGAATTATTGGTTTTAGTTCTCGGATTTCCATCATCGCCAATTTCGAATAAATCATTGTGCTCTCTTCCAGTCATTTCAGTTCCTTTGAAACCACTACCGATTTCGAATCCCTTTGATGCTGGCAAACTCATTAATCCTTTGGCCAATTCAGCCTCTAGCTTGTCAAACACAGGATCTCCAAGTCCGGCTGGTACGTTACGTGCAACGCATTGAACTATACCTCCCAAACTATTCCCATCTTTGCGGGCCTTCTTAATTGCAACGGCGATATCCGCAGCTGCCTTAGGGTCCGGACATCGGGTAGGATCAGCTTCAACGTCTTCGTAAGTAACTACTGATGGATCTATGTATGCCGAAATCAAATGAACGTTCTGAACCCAGGCAAGAACTTCTATGCCACAAGTCTCTTTCAATATTTTTCGTGCTATAGCCCCAGCCGCTACCCGTCCAATCGTTTCGCGTGCGCTGGACCGACCCCCACCTTGGTGAGCTCTTATTCCGTATTTGACGTCAGTAGTGTAATCAGCATGAGAGGGACGGTATACGTCTTTTAAGTGGTCGTATGCCCCGCTCTTCTGATCTTTATTCTTAACAGTTAAAGCAATCGGAGTACCCAATGTTCTTCCTTCATGAAGTCCGCTAAGGATTTCAACGGTGTCATCTTCATCTCGCTGGGTAACTAATGAGCTTTGCCCTGGTCGGCGCCTATCAAGGTCCTTTTGTATGTCGCCGTTTGACAGGGGCAGCCTAGGAGGGCACCCATCAACCACCACACCTACAGACGGGCCGTGCGACTCACCAAATGTATGTATACGAAATATTGAACCGAATGAACTACTCATACACTTGAGGATAGATCAGATACACCCTCAGAGTGTGGGAATTTTCTATCAGGTTTAATAAGTAATTCAATGGAGTTCACCATTTGCTTTCAATAAAGCAACTTCCACGACTTCGTTTAAGGCCGGGTGAACGTAAAGCATTCCTCTTGAGAGTTCTTTAACACCTTGACCGAACTTCATACCTTGAATCAATTGATGAATAAGTGTGGAAGCATGAGGGCCCATAATATGGGCTCCAAGTATTTTCCCAGTGTGAGGGCACGCGAGGACTTTACAAAATCCATCTGAGTTCTCCATGGCCCACCCATAAGCTACTTCTGAATAATCAGCTGATCCCTTAACATAATCTATGTTTGTATTTAGTAGGTTTTCTTCGGTGGCACCTACCGCAGCTATCTGAGGATTACTAAATATTGCATACGGCATAGGCTCAAGATCTACCGATATTAGATTCTCAGCATTTAGAAGGTTGTGCGTGACCACCCGAGCTTCAGCATTGGCCGAATGTTTCAATTGAGTTGGATTAGTGACGTCACCGAGAGCAAAAACTCCCTCAACCGTAGTACACATGTTCTCATCCGTTACTATGTACCCGCAATCAGTCAATAGATCAGTTGATCCAAGGTTTAATCGATCTGAGGTAGGCACTCTTCCAGTTGCTACAAGCAACATTTCGCAAGAGAGCGACATAGATCCATCAGGAGTCACACATGAAATAGATACACCTCCAAACTCATCTTCAGAAACATTTTGAATATCAACGTTAAGGTGAACATCGACCCTATTTCTAAAGGACTCCGTAAACCTAAGCCCGATTTCCTTATCCTGAGCCCTTAGGAGTCGATCACTTCTAGCTAAAATAGTTACTTGGCAGCCAAACGATGAAAAGATATGCGCTATTTCTGCCGCAATGTAACCACCACCGATAATTGATAATGTCTTTGGAAGAGAATCTATTCTCATAATCGAATCGGAAGTTTGATAAGAGGTTTCACTCAGTCCAGGTATCGGAGGAGTAAATGGCCTAGCTCCAGTTGCGATCACTATGTTATGCCCAAATAATTGATTGCCATTGACTTCAATAACCTTGTTGTCAAGGAATTTGGCATGCCCCTCATAGACGGTTACATTGGGCAAATTCTCTCTATATTCTTTACCGCCTTCTGCTATGGGATCAATCCGACCGTAAATACGATTTGATATATCTTTCCACCGTATGTCGTTAATTGACGAGTCGATTCCAATAACCCCGCTTCTTTCAATTTCACAAATAGTATTAGCTACATGAACTAACATTTTCGAAGGAATGCACCCTCGATTTAGGCATGTTCCTCCAAATGTCTCTTTTTCGATAATAGCTATTTTCCATGAGTCAAATTCGGGGGTAATTATCGTGTTACCGCTTCCAGTTCCGATAATGATTAAGTCGTAGTCTTCACGATTCACAGTGATTCAGTTCTCTCGCTCATTGACACCTGCAGTGATGTGGTCTATCAGGTCTCCATCTAATGATGGGTTATTTCCGGACTCTATTCTTTGGTGTCTAATGCGCATATGATCATGGTGCGCATTATCGGTGAATATATAGAACTTTTTCGCTTCGACTGCATCGAAGACTAGGTCTGCAACAACATCGGGGGACAAAGAGTTCGCGTATATTTCTTGAATGAGTTCTTTACGGTCTTCACCTTGCTCATCTTGCTGGAGAGCTGGAACTCTATACTTTTCCTGACGGTTTCTGTCACTTTCGAGAATCCCTGTTCGTACTAACCCTGGGCATAAGGCGCTAACGCCAACGTTGGAGTTTATTTGCTCTAATTCGAAATAGAGTGTTTCAGCAATTGTTAGAACAGCGTGCTTACTTGCGTTATACGGGCCCATACCTGGATAGGAGAGATGTCCCGCTATCGATGAAGTAAATACAATGTGCCCTTCGTTCGCTTCCTTCAATATTGGCAAAAAGTTTATCACCCCAAAGATTACTCCCCACAAGTTCACTGCAAGAATCCACTCCCAGTCTTTAATTTCTGTAGTATCAATAGGACCACCAGCCCCAACACCCGCATTCAGACATACAATTCCTGGAGTCCCGACATCCTCTAGGACAGATTGGGTGAAGTTTTCCATCGATGAACTGCTTGATACATCCAAAGTGTAGCTATATGCAGAAATTTCTTCCTTAGCTAGTTCATCAACAGTTTTTGCCAAAGCTGGCTCTTCAATATCGCCTATGCATATTTTGTAACCAGCTCTGCCGTATCTATAGCACAACGATTTTCCTATACCGCTCGCACCACCTGTAATGACTGCAATGTTATTCTTCACCGTCTGCTCCTCGTAGATTCTCCTTGGCGCAGAATACCCTTAAAATGGGCAATGATGCTAAGGGGCAGACATGGATGCTAAAAAAATAAAGATTGGAATGTTATTTCCTTTAAGAAAAGAACACGACCAACTTAATAAATTGTGTCAAGATTTTTCGATTGAGATTGTTAATACCCCATACATTGAAACTAACGAACTCAGGTCAGATCGCGGCTTGAATCACGGAGTCAATCCAGGATTGCATGCAGAACCAGAAATAGACGACGCTAGCAAAGTAGAGTGGCAGAATTGCGATGCCATCGTGTCTATGGATTTACCCAGTCATCCACAATCATTGTTCCCGAATTTGTCCTGGTTTCAGGGAGTCTCTGCTGGGTATGACCACATAGACTCATCAGCCTTAGCTGAAATGGGGGTCATTCAAACAAACGCTCGAGGTATTGCCTCTGCATCAATCTCTGAGTTCGTATTTGCTAGATTGTTGCAGGTTTTGAAAGATTTAAGAATGATCGACCAGCAGCAAAGTGAAAAAATCTGGAAGGTCAAATTTGGATCTGAAGCTTATGGCAAAACCATCGGAATAGTGGGCTTAGGATCGATAGGACGAGAAGTAGCAGTTCGAGCAAGAGCCTTTGGCATGACAGTTCTCGCAGTCAAAAAAACTCCAAGTACCGAAGGTTATGACGAAACGGTTGATCAGATCTTCCCAGTAAGTGAGCTAGATTTAATGATTGGGATGTCCGATGTAGTTGTGATGGCTGCTCCAGCTAATCAGGAGACGCGCGACATGTTCAATCGAGAACGGTTTTTTCGTATGAAACCCGGATCTATTTTTTGCAACATTGCAAGAGGAATGCATGTGGTAGAGGATGACCTAGTGCAAGCTTTAAATGAAGATCACCTTAGAGCAGCAATTCTAGACGTTACGCGCAGTGAGCCATTACCTGTAGATAGTCCCATGTGGACAGCTAAGAATATGTACCTATCGCCTCACTGTTCGGTTTCTTTTGATAGCTATGAGGAGAATGCTGTGGCGCTACTAGTAGAGAACGCTCAATTATTTATTGAAGGTAAATCAATGAGAAATGTTGTACCTAGTTATTGAAAATTACTTTTTTCTGAAATCTGGCGTCCGTTTTTCAGAGAAAGCCCGAGGGCCTTCTTTAGCGTCTTCGCTAGAAAAAACTGACCACCCGTACGTGAATTCATGAGCTAAAGCCTCTTGCTCTGTCATACCGTCTGTTTCGTGCAAGGTCTTCAATATTGCTTCAACAGCGAGTGGTCCATTTTTGCATACAATCTCGGCTATCTCTCTTGCTTTACTTAATGCTTCACCATCAGGTACAACATGGCCGATCAAACCAATCTCCTTAGCTTCTTCCGCATCAATATGTCTTCCAGTAAGAAGCAAGTCTGCAGCAACTGTATATGGTATTTGACGTGGCAGCCGAACAGCTGACCCTCCCATTGGGTAGAGGCTCCAACGTGCTTCTGAGATACCAAATTTCGCGCTTTTACCGGCAACACGGATATCCATTGCTTGAAGTATTTCAGTTCCGCCCGCAATGGCAACTCCTTCGACTGCTGCAATCATTGGTTTCGTAGGTCGATATGACCGTAGCAAACCTTTCCAATGTATTTCGGGGTCTTCAGCTGATCGTTTTTTCATGTCTATGCCTGTGTCCGCATCAGCATTATTGCCAGACATTGCCTTCAAATCAGCTCCGGAAGAAAAATTTCCATCAGCTCCAGTGACGATTATGCAACGAACTTCGTCGTCTTCTGAAGCTTCAACGAACGCATCGTACATCCGAACTATCATTGGGCCAGAGATTGCATTCATTCTTTTAGGTCGATTTAACGTGACCGTCATGATGTGGCCGTCACGTTCTACTAATGCATCAGGCATATCTCCTCTTTTCTTAACAAACTAATTGCTATAGAACATTAACGATACTCACTTATATCAGGACAGCTACACATCAAGTTTTTATCTCCATGAGCCCCGTCTATCCTTCCAACTGGAGGCCAGTATTTGTTTTTTTGAAGGAAATCTAAAGGGTACGCTGCTTCAGATCTAGAGTATTTCATTTCCCATGTATCACTAGTGACGTGAGATGCAGTGTGCGGAGCGTTGTGAAGCATTGAATCCATGTAACTTATGGCCCCATTTTCGATATCTGTTATCTCACTCCGTATAGTAATCATGGCATCACAAAATCTATCTATCTCGCTTAAAGACTCAGATTCAGTAGGTTCTATCATCAATGTTCCAGCGACTGGAAACGACATTGTAGGAGCATGAAAACCAAAGTCCATAAGGCGTTTGGCAATGTCATCTGAATTCACACCGGTGCTTTGTGTTATAGGCCTAATATCAATAATGCATTCGTGTGCCACGAATCCTCCTTCACCTGTAAAGAGCAGTGGGTAATAGTCTCCTAACTTTTTTGCTATATAGTTCGCGCTTAAAATTGCAACCTTCGTTGCATGCAATAAACCTTTATTGCCCATCATTGCAATGTACGCCCACGATATTGGAAGAATACTTGCCGAACCCCAAGGGCTTGCACTAATAGGACCTATTCCCGAAGAAGGTCCGGAGTCCTCAATAAGCGGATGGTTAGGTAAATATGACTTAAGGTGATCTGCTACAGCGACAGGCCCTACTCCTGGACCTCCACCACCATGGGGGATGCAAAATGTTTTATGGAGATTAAGATGAGACACATCTGCACCAAATTTTCCAGGTTGTGCGATACCTACTAAAGCATTTAGATTCGCCCCATCAAGATATACCTGTCCTCCATGATTATGAACTAATGCACAAATTTTAGTTATCGATTCTTCGAATACTCCATGTGTCGATGGATAAGTAACCATTACTGAACTTAAAGACTCATGATTTTCATTGCATTTGGCCTCAAGATCTTCTAAATCAACATTACCGCTACTGTCGCACTCAACAACTACGACTTTCATTCCTGCCATTGCTGCGCTGGCCGCATTTGTCCCATGAGCTGAAGCAGGTATGAGACAGATATTTCGTTCAGTATCTCCTCTTGATTGATGGTATTTCTGAATAGCTAACAGGCCTGCAAGTTCACCCTGAGAACCTGCATTGGGTTGTAGGCTAATTGCAGAGTACCCAGTTATGTCTATAAGCCACGATTCTAATTCTGCTATGAGAACGTCATAACCTTTACGTTGTTCCTTCGGGACAAACGGATGGATGCTGGAGAACTCTGGCCATGTCACTGGCAACATTTCTGTTGTCGCATTTAACTTCATAGTGCATGAGCCGAGAGGTATCATAGACCGATCCAGAGCAAGGTCTCGATCAGCTAGTGTTCGAAGATACCTCAGCATTTCCGTTTCTGTATGGCATGTATTAAAGACTGGATGAGAACAGTAGTCAGTTTCTCTTAAGTAGGAATCACTGAGCGGACTAGACATTTCTCTACTGTCATCTGCGACATCGAAAGAATTAAGAACCTTGTTTATTTCAACAATTGTCGTAGTTTCGTCAACAGAGATAGAGACTGTGTCGTTATCTACTAGTCGTAAATTAATTCCGGATTGTTGAGCCCGATTACATACAGCTTCGGCTTCACCGGGAGCCTTAACAGTAATAGTGTCAAACCAAGTACTGTTTTGTATATCGAAATTATTAGACCGTAAATTTGCAGCGAGTTTATTAGCCATCGTATGCACGTTGTTTGCGATAGAGCGCAAACCATCAGGCCCATGATAAACCGCATATGCGCCTGCAATGACAGCTAGCAGAACTTGCGCTGTGCAAATATTGCTTGTCGCTTTTTCTCGTCGTATATGTTGTTCACGGGTTTGAAGCGCAAGCCTCAAAGCACTATTCCCATGAGAGTCAAGAGAAACACCAACTATTCTGCCCGGAATAGTTCGGCGATTTTCATGTTTTGTTGCGATATATGCTGCATGGGGGCCGCCAAAGCCTAATGGAACGCCAAAACGTTGAGCGCTCCCTATCACTACGTCTGCACCCATTTCTCCAGGGGATTTTAATATACATAGGGATAAGAGGTCTGCAGCTACTGCTACCAGTCGTCCAGCATTATGATGATCAGCTATCAATTCAGTTAAATTTGGGACCTCTCCTGACGAACCCGGATACTGATAAAGAACACCAAAACATTCTTCTGGAGCTTCACTAGGCTTACCTACCGCTACTTCGATACCCATAGCAGCTGCTCTAGTCTTTACGACAGAGATTGTTTGGGGAAAACATTCAGAGTCAACAAAAAATAAGTTTTCCGCACCCCCATGGAGACGTTTAAGCATTGTCATTGCCTCTGCAGCTGCGGTTGCTTCATCAAGTAGTGAAGCATTAGCAATATCACACCCTGTTAAATCACATACCATCGTTTGGAAATTAAGTAACGCCTCAAGTCTTCCTTGTGATATCTCCGCTTGATAAGGGGTATACGCAGTATACCAAGCAGGGTTTTCTAGAATATTGCGCTGTATCACTGGTGGGAGATAGGTGTTGTAATACCCAAGACCAATCATCGAGGTATTGACGATATTAAGCGACGCAATCTCTTTTAATCGTTCGATAGCTTGAACTTCATTCAATGCTGGTGGTAGAGAAGTATCTTCTGATAAGTCCCTGATTGATTTCGGCACTGTCCTATCAATAAGGTCATCGATAGAGTCGACGTCCAAAAATTCGAGCATGGCAAGCTCATTTTCTTGGTTGAGACCAATGTGTCTCCGTATGAAATCAGCTGGGTGAGACATAACTTCCTTTCGGTGTCAAGAGTTATGTCCCCCTCTGTCTTACTACCTGAGAGCTTCGGCTTTTGCCTTTCCCCTTCGGTGAACGATTAAACATTCTTTCCAGATTGGTCGATCTTAACGGTACATTTGCCTGAGAGTTTCGGGGGGACCCTTGCTCCTTCGGCGCCAACTAAGTTGAACTCTCCCGTAGTCAATCATTGACCAATGTCAGACTAGCTCGATTCATTTGAAAATGTAACGACTTTTGAAAATGATTTATCTACTCAGGAAATACAGCAGCTCTGTCGCTCAAACCATATTTTTCGAACCGCCCCCAGAAACCATGTTCATATAATCCGTAACCAACATTGCCATCATATTCAAATTTTCCCACGTGATCGACAACGCCATATTGTCCGATCCCTTGTATATCTTGCACCTTGTAATGAAGACCTTGAACTACAGTATCTGGCCCCTGATACATGCCATGACGCCAATCGTCCTCAATCCCATACCCTGTGCCAATGGCCACGAAATTAGCAAGAAGAGGAGTGCATTTCATAACAATATTTGAATCACTGAATCGAATTACAGACCCATTAAGCATTCGTGTGCCAGGAATCCTGTCATGCTCATATTCTGGCCTACCAAGCCACTCATTTGGCTTTAAGGGATCTGCCCAAACACGCATAGCTTCTTCCAGCTCACGTATTCCTTCATTGGTTTCTTGCAGCATGTAAATGATAGAGTGATCTCCAAAATCTACAGGGAAATAATTCCAAAGTCCTTCCATAACAGAAACCCCCTGCCGTATACCATCGGATTCCTTTTCGCCGACAGGCCTGAGTCCCCAGGAGCGATCACGACTTCCACCCCACTTGTCCGGAGTTACATTCCAAGTTGATTCAGGTGTTGAAAGATGCCCTGTCCACCTTCCCATTTGGGCAAATCTTTGAGTGTCGAACACCACCTTACCTTCTCTCCTAAGATATTGTCGTGGTTCTTCTAACGGCGGCTGAGATGCCTCCCATTGAACATCCATGGCTACGCCCCATTCGTTCTCTTCACAGGTCACCCTAATCGCATGCAATGGATCTAATATTTCAATCTCAATTGGGCCAAGCTTGAGATCAGATCTGTCACCAAGCGGCCTTGATGCTCTTATGACTCGATGATTTTCCTTTGTTCCTATTGCAAGAAAAGCATCGGAAACACCAAGATTCGGATATTGACCTACTCCGAAAATCGCCATTACCTCATCACTAGATCCATGCAGGTTGAAATAGTAGCGGTCGTAAAAATTTCGGTCACTTGTAGCCGGATAGCGTATGTATTCTGCTGTTTGATGAACAGGGAAATCATCCCAGGAAGAAATCGACATCACACCTCCATGATTTGATCGTTCCATACGGAAAGATGGTATATGGATAAGAAAAAATGTTGAAATCAAAGAGAGAAAAGTAATCCACAAAGTAGTAATCAGAAATGGACCATCTGTAAACCAATTACTAAAGTTATTCTTGGACTAAAGGACCCAATGTTTGCAGAAGTTATCGATGTAGAGAGAATTACTCCCGGCATGATTCGCGTGCTTTTTGCGGGTGGAGATTTAGATGATTTTGAAGCAACCGAGTTCACAGATCAATATATAAATGGGTACTTTGTTCCAGCTGATGCGCCGTATTCTGTCCCATTTGACCTTGATGAAGTACGAAACCTTGGAGACGATTTACGGCCTAGACCGAGACGATTTACAGTACGAAAATGGGATGAGAACACAAAGACGCTAACTATAGATTTCGTTGTGCATGGAGATACTGGATACGCTGGGCCTTGGGCTAAACGTGCTACTCCAGGCGACAGACTTCAATTCAAAGGACCTAACGGCAGCTATTCTCCAAGCGCAGATGTGGATTGGCATTTCTTTGCAGGTGATGAAACTGCAATTCCAGGTATTAGCGCTTCAATTGAATCTTTGAGTCCCAATGCTCATTGTGTCGTATTTCTTGTCGTAGACAGCGGGGAATTCGAACTCCCATTCCAGTCAGCGGCTACTGTCGACGTGAAGTGGCTCCATCGTGAAAACTCACCTGACCCTTCATCCCTTCTATTGGAGGCGGTTAAGGAATTTGATTTCTTAAGTGGAACTTACGACGTTTTCGTTCATGGAGAAGCAGGCGAAGTTCGAGAATTGCGAAAATACTTGTTGAATGAAAAATCAGTAGATCCTAACCTTGCTTCGATCTCTCCCTATTGGCGAAGAAATCATACAGACGAGGCATGGCGAAAGGTAAAGAAAGAATGGTTAGCTGATCAGCAGAACGACTTTTAATCCGTTCAAACTAAATCAGATTAAGCACATTAGCCCAACCACCCTTTGAAGGGATTGGTATAACGTGGTTAGCCATTTCAAGTAAGTACGGTTCGGATCCTTCAACTACTACGGATACATCTGCCCCTTCTAATAACTCTCTGTCATTGCCAGCGTCACCAAGAGCAATAATTTTCGAAGGCTGAATATCATAATAGTCACACCATTTAACTACGCCGGTCCATTTTGAGGTCGATGGCGGTTGAACCATCATGGAATGTTTCCCAAATAGTCTGTCCTCGTAATAAGCGACTGTCCCTAAAGACTCTCTGGAAATAATGCTTTCTGCTCTCTCTAGATAAGACCTATCGATACCAAGGATACAGAAACTCAAAATCTTCTTATTACCAGGAAACAAATTTAAATCATCAATTTCTACTAAATCCGCCCCGATTACTGCCAGATGCCCTTCACTGGTTGTGGGCGAAGAAACGTAAACATAACTATCGTCAGCGTAAAAACAAGGGGATAAAGAGCAATCTTCAAATATCTCTTTAATTCTTAATTCATTTTCGAGGGGAAACTCTTGAAGAAAAAAATTCGATGATCTCTGGAAGCAATAGCCAAGAGAACCATTTAGAAGCACCGCTTGATCTGTGAAGTCATAACGTTGGAAGGCATTGATCACACTTCGTAGGCGTCTTCCAGTCGCTATCAACAAGGGAACGTTGCTATTTTTTATCTCTTCTATTGCAGAAAGGGAAGCTGGATGACACTCTTCTCCATCAAACCACAAGGTGCCATCTAAGTCAGTAACGACAAGCGTCTCAACCTTCACCACCAAATTCTACAAGAACCCATCACCTAAAGTCACAATAAGGCGCCTGAAGTGCCTCTAGAATAAGGATATGGGTAAGAAGAAATTGCCAGCGGTAGAAGGAATGTTTACCATGGACCCTGCCACCCCTACCTTAATCGGAGGAAAATCAAGGAGTTCTGGAAGTTACTACTTCCCAAAGGACTTAGCGGGAAATGACCCAGAAGCCGCATCGAATGAAAGTAGGGAAGAGGTTGTCCTAAGTAGAGAAGGCAAAGTTTGGAGCTACACTTCTGCTGATTACCCACCAGCCCTTCCTTACATCATAACCGAAGAGCCATTCAAGCCCTTTGTAATTGCTGCCGTAGAACTAGAAAAGGAAGGGATGGTCATTTGCGGCCAGATGATGCCAGGCATTCAAATTAGCGACATGGAAGTCGGAATGGATGTTCAAGTGGCTTTAGATGTTCTGTATGAAGACGGTGAATACCAATATATGGTTTGGAAATGGGAACCTGTTAGAAGAGGACACGGATGAGCATTGGAGAAATAGCCATACTTGGTGCAGGAATGCATCCTTGGGGTAAATTTGTTGGAAAGTCATTTGTTGACCTCGGTGTTCATGCTGCAAGAGCTGCGCTCAGCGATGCTGACGTAGATTGGGACGAAATCCAATTTGTCTCAGGTGCCAACACAGTAAGAAATGGCTACCCAGGATGGGTTTCAGCGTCTACATTTGCAAACGCACTAGGTTTTCAAGGGGCTCAACTCGCATCAAGCTACGCTGCTTGTGCTTCCGGTGTAACAGCATTATCGATCGCTCGTGCCCAAATTCTGTCCGGCATTTGTGATGTTGCCCTTGTAGTTGGCGCCGATCAAGTTCCAAAGGGTATGTTTGCGCCTGTTCCCGGTGACCGGCCCCAAGATGTTGACTGGCTTCGATTTCGACTTCTTGGTCTTTCAAACCCCGCTTACTTTGGATTATTTGCCAGAAGAAGGATGGCTTTATTCGGTGATACCGAAGAGGACTTCGCTGCTGTAAAAGTTAAGAACTCAATTCACGGATCTAAGAATCCTAATGCAAGATTTACTAAAACATTCACAAAAGAAGATGTCGAAGCGTCGCCAATCGTAGCAGATCCACTCCGTTTGCTCGAAATATGCACAACAAGTGATGGGGGAGCTGCCCTAGTAGTTTCCAGTCTTAAATATGCAAAGCAAAAAGGAATTACTAACCCTGTCAAAATCTCCGGAATCTCTACGGTCGGACCAACTTATCCAAATGCGATCATAGATATGCCATATCTTTCCTCTGATTCATGGGCTGTTTCTGGGGACCCCTCACACACTTTCAAAAACCAAATAGCGCAGCACGCGTACGAGGAGGCAGGAATTACACCAAGTGATCTAGATTTCGCAGAAGTATATGACCTTAGCTCTGCATACGAAATGGATTGGTATGAGCACATAGGGCTTTGTGAAACAGGAAAAGCTCGAGAGCTACTTCACAGTGGTGCTACATCGATCGGAGGACGAATACCCGTCAATCCCTCCGGTGGATTGGGAGCATTTGGCGAAGCGATACCTGCCCAGGCAATTGCTCAAGTGTGTGAACTAACTTGGCAACTAAGGGGAGAAGCAGGGGAGAGGCAAGTAGATAAAGCAACAGTTGGCATGTCAATTAACTACGGAATGTTCGGACATGGAAGCTCTGTAATAGCAAGGACATAGTATGACTATTCATATAGAAAATCACCGCAATGGAGTACTCCGTATAACTATGGATAACCCACCCGTAAATGCTCTGAATATCAGTGATACGTTCGAGATCGCCTCTATATGTGACTCGATACGTCACAAACCTGAAATTAGAGTTCTGATTCTTACGGCCACTGGAAAAGGATTCTGTGCGGGCGTTGATATCAAAGAGCTTGAAGAGAAAGACGGTCATGAAGGAATACTTCAGGTCAACGAAGCTTGTTTCCAAGCATTCCGCGCTGTTCATGATTGCGACGTACCAGTAATTGCTTCCGTCAATGATTTTTGCCTTGGAAACGGTATAGGGCTGATAGGTTGCTCAGACATTATAATCGCCTCTACAGAAGCGCAATTTGGCTTACCTGAAGTAGACAATGGAGCCCTTGGAGCTCTCACCCATCTTGAACGATTAGTACCACGGCAACGAGCCAGGCAAATGCTATACACCTGTGAAACTGCCACTGCTGAAGAACTACACGGGTATGGAACAATATACCAACATGTTGCACCAGAAGAATTGGATGCGACTTCTCTTGAACTCGCTAACCAAATTGCCTCTAAGCAGCCCCTGACAATTCGTGCCGCAAAACGTTCAGCTATAGGTATTGACACACAAGATGTAAAGAAAAACTATCGGTACGAACAAGGCTTCACATTTCAATTAAATCTAGCAGGTGAAGGCCATCGAGCACGTCAAGAGTTCCTCGATGGCAAAAGGGATAAAAACTAATTTTTCTCCACAACAAAATCGATAGTGAAGATACACCTATTGAATCTGACCTAACCTCCAAATCGGTGTAATGTACGTGCAGTGTATTGAACGTCTGGGGGCTACATGAGACTTTTGCTTAAATTACTATCTCCGCTGATCGCTATAGCGCTAATCACTTCGAGCTGCGGCGGAAGTGAAAGAGTTGCGAACTCTACTGACTCAGAGACAACTACTGCTAGTAGCAGCACCCAAACGGAAGAAGATCAAAGTAAGGAAACTCAAGAGGCTGAAAAAGGCGATAGTGACGAAGCCGCAGCTGAACCGACTACTGATTCAGAACAAACGCCACCTCCTGAGCCAGAAGCACCTACCTTCGGGGACCTTGAATGGCCATGTGGGCCAGGAGCTGCAAGTGGAGCTACCGATCAAGGCGTGACAGATGAAAGTATCCTTATCGGCGGTGGAGATGACCGTGGATTTGTTGGTTCACTTGGCCTCAATATTACGCAAACCGACACGATCCAAGCATTCGTAGACACATGCAATGAAATGGGCGGAATTCTCGGAAGGGAAATAACCGTTGAGCTTTATGATGCAAAAATCTTTGAGGTGTCCTCAGTTTGGCTAGATGCTTGCCCACGAATGTTTATGATGGTCGGTGAGGGATTTGCAGTAGACGGCTTTGGAGAGGAATCCAGAGTTCAATGCCAACTTGCACACATCCCCGCTTGGACTGTTTCAGCTGCTGCTGCCCACGGCCCGTGGATGATACAACCAGTTCCGAACCCCGCTGATCGTATGTCTTTGTCAATAGCAGCCTGGATTTCAGATACCTATCCCGACAGTATTACTTCTTCAGCTACGGTTTACGGAAATTTTGCAGCAACAATAGAAAACAAGGACAAGGTACTAGCTTCCTATCCGCAAATAGGATTCGAATTCGATAAGAATCTTGAATATAACATCAACGGTGAAGACGACTGGACACCATTCGTATTGTCGTTGAAAGACTCTGAGATTAAACATGTGTATTTTACCGGAACATGCCTGCCCAACTATCAAGCGTTTAGGGCTTCAGCTGCTGTTAATAATTTCGAAGCTATCTACTCTGTCGATCCCAATTTCTACGAGGATTCTTGTAGGCGGGCAAATAGTGACGGAGTAATGAACGGAACATTCATCAGGAGCGCTTACATTCCATTTGAAGAAAGGAGCTCTTCTAAAGCTGTAGATGACTACCTAAAGATCATGGAAGCTAGCGGTGGCGAAATAGCTTTACTCGGAATGCAAACTGCATCAGCATTCATGCTGTGGGCAACTGCAGCTAAGGCATGCGGATCCGATTTGACTCGAGAATGCGTTCTAAATCAAGCAGATGATATAGACGTATGGACAGGGGGAGGGTTACACGTTCCAAGTGACCCTGGAGTTAACGAAACACCTCCATGTGGGCTGGTAATGGAACTGGTGAATGATTCATACAAACGAGTGTTCCCAGAGGAACCTGGCACCTATGCATGCGATGAATCATGGTCTGCATCGTTCACAACTGAATGGAGCGAGCAAGCAAAACTCGATGAAAACCGAGTTTCGCATCAATTCACAGATTGAAAGCACGAAGATAACTCATGACCGAATTCATTACTTTCACGGTCGTAGGTCTAGCGACAGGAGCAATATATTCGATAGCTTCAGCAGGGCTTGTTGTAACTTACACTACTTCTGGTATTTTCAATTTTGCCCATGGGGCTATAGGCATGTTTTCAGCTTTTCTCTATTGGCAGTTGAGATGGGACGACGGCTGGGGAGGAAACTGGCCAGCACCAATAGCTCTTCTGTTCGTTCTTTTTATAGCAGCACCAATAATTGGAATACTGCTACAGATAGTCGTAATGCGAGGCTTAGAAGGAACAAGCGAGACAACGAAACTAGTCATTCCAATCGCTGTGATGCTTGCTTTCATTGGAATTGCAAATTGGGTTTGGCAAGGTGCTGAACAGAGAATACCCAAACCTTTTTTTGGAAGAAACGCGAAATGGTCAATTGGTGACGCCTATATCACTTGGCATCAAACAATAATCGTTATCGTCGCAGTTATTTTAGCTATTGCTTTAAGATTTTTGCTCTATAAAACAAAATTCGGTATCACAATGCGAGCTGTCGTTGATAACACAAGCCTTGTTGAACTCAATGGTGGACGACCCAGTCTAGCTGCGTTACAAAGCTGGGCAATTGGGTCGATATTAGCGGCAGTTGCTGGTGTTTTGATTTCACCACTACTTGGTGGTTTGGGAGTTCTAGCTCTTACATTGCTAGTCGTGAATGCATATGCAGCAGCTATCTTCGGTAAATTGAGGAATCTACCTCTCACCTTTATCGGAGGGCTCGTAATAGGACTGTCAGTTTCTTATTGGAGCTGGATATCAAGCACTGGACAAAAGTGGCCTTGGCTTTCGGAACTAAGAACGACGCTGCCTGTTGTTATCCTATTCTTTGTTCTCTTGTTGTTACCTCAGGAAAGATTACGAGGAAACCATGCAGGAACTATCCGCGAGCGATTTACAGTTCCAACTATCAAAGTTTCGATTCTATGGAGCTCCATATTCGTTCTTGTAATTTCAGGCTTGAGCTTGATTATCACGAATAAATGGGAATCTCTACTAACCAGAGGACTAACTATGGGGATAATCGCCCTATCTATGGTACTTCTTACCGGCTACGCTGGTGAATTGAATTTAGCCCCATTGGCTTTTGCAGGTATCGGAGCTATATCAGCATTTCAATTTGACGTAGGTTCATCTGTCGAAACAGGCGCAGGATTTGCGACTTTAATCGTTCTTCTTTCTATTTCCTTCGGTATTCTCGTATTCCCTGCATTTGGCTTAGTAAAACGTCGACTGTTTATTTCCGTAGTAGGTTTTGCTTTCTTTGTTTTCGTCCTTATTGTTTTCTTCGATCGAACGACCGGAACAGGAATAGCTAGCAGGGAGAGCATGTCTGTGTCAGGATTAGTAGTTGCATCATTAATATCAGGTTCAGTCGGTGCTGTCGTTGCCCTCCCAGCTCTAAGATTACGAGGACTTTATCTGGGCTTGGCAACATTCGCATTCGCGATTTTTGTTGACAGAATGGTTTACAAACAACGCGAGACGCTTACATTTGACATTCCTTTAATAGGCGACAGCGAAGACGTATCTATCAATTTATTCAACAATGGAGCGCTTAATATTCCACGCCCTAATTTTTGGGGTATTGATTTCGCGGAGAAACAATGGGCGATGCTTATATTCGTATCGATAATATTTTGTGTTATTTCAGTCGCCTTGATTCAATTGCGGAAAAGCTCCTATGGCCGACAGTTAACCGCGATGAAGGATAGCCCAGCCGCATGTGCGACCATCGGAATGAATATGCGACGCCTGAAACTATCGGTATTTACGCTAGCTGCAGCTATTGCTGGCTTCGGAGGGGCATTGCATGCGTCGAATCTGCGAACTATTCAGGAAGATTACCCATTCACCATTTGGGAAGGCCTCGCCCTATTTATGCTCACTGTTGTTGGGGGAATCGGGTATGTAAGTGGTGCACTATTTGGTGGAATAATTTATGCCTGTGCATTTATAGTAATGGGTGACTTCTGGGGAAAACTTGCTGAAGATTGGGCGAGCTTCAGTTGGTTGTTTACTTTTTTACAAGACTTCTTCTTACTCTTAGGACCCGCATTAGCTGGCATAGGCCTAGGTAGAAATCCCAGTGGAGTAGGAAGTCAAATATTTGAAGGATTTCGGATTCTCCGAAATAGAGAACATCGATTTATCGTAATATCTGGATGTTCACTCATTACTTTGAGTTGGCTCTTTAGAGTTGTAGATATCTACAACGGATGGGTCTTCATCATGACCTCACTGCCTATTCTGTTTCTGATGCCTTTACTGGCTGAAGCTAGGAATCGAGATAGAAAGTCAAAGGAAGATCTTCCGATTGAAATGGCCGGGATTGAATATGAATTTTCCGATGAATTTATAGCTCTCATAGATGCTGAGCTGTCGATTACTTCCGATCTAAAAACTGATTCGAGGAGCAACCGAAATGAATGAAATTCTAAATTTGGAAAATATTTCTGTTAACTTCGGAGGGCATATCGCAGTAAATGAGGTCTCACTCACCATAGATCCGGAAACAATTACAGGTTTGATTGGACCAAATGGAGCAGGGAAAACAACTCTGTTCAACGTCATTAGTGGGCTTCTAGCTCCATCTTCTGGGAGGGTATTGTTCGCTGATAGAGACATTACTTCTCTCGCCCCTCATAAACGGGCAAGAATCGGAATAGGGCGTACTTTCCAGAGACTTGAACTATTCAACAGTCTTACAGTGATTGATAATTTACGAGTGTCAATTGAAACCAGCAATCAATGGAAGATCTCAAGAGAAGCAATGTCAGGTTCAAACATGAATGCCAAAATTAACAAAATTTTAGACCTGACCGGGCTTAATTCTGTACGCAATGCGATGGCCAGTGAAATACCTACAGGGCAAGCTCGGTTGGTAGAGCTCGCTAGGGCTCTTGTTCTCTCTCCGAACCTTTTACTTCTTGATGAGCCAGCTTCAGGCCAAAATGATGAAGAAACTGAAAGATTTGGACAGCTATTGAGAGAATTGTGCAATTCCGGAATCTCTATTTTTCTAGTCGAACATGATATGAGTCTTGTTATGAATACATGTGATCAAGTAAATGTCCTTGACTTTGGTACTGTTATCGCAAAAGGAACTCCAACAGAGATCCAAGAGCACGAATTGGTTATTGAGGCATATTTAGGAGCTCAAAAACGATGAGGCCCCTCCTATCCATTCAAGGAATCACAGCTGGCTATGGAGAGATATCTATCCTCGAAAATGTCTCTTTAGAATTACTCCCAGGGCAAATATATGCACTGCTCGGCCCAAACGGAGGCGGAAAATCAACCACCCTAAAAGTCTGTTCCGGACAGCTAGTCCCAACAAAGGGAGAATTGATGGTCGCTGGCAAGGTGATGACGGGTTCTGAACCCAATGCTTTAGCAAGGGCCGGAATTTGTACAATCCCAGAAGGCAAAGGAATATTCCCGAACTTAACCGTAAGAGAGAATCTCTTAATGATGACGAGTTCTGGTGCAACGATAGAAGAAATAGAACAGGCAACATACAATCGATTTCCACAACTCTCATCACGCAGAAAACAACTAGCAGGAACCCTTTCTGGGGGAGAGCAGCAAATGCTTGCTATGTCGAGAGCTCTATCGACAGATCCTGTCATATTGCTACTAGACGAATTGTCAATGGGGCTAGCGCCTCTTATCGTTAGACAATTATACGAAATTGTTCAGCAAATAGCAGAAGAGGGAGTCGCAATTTTGGTAGTCGAACAATTCGCTAGGACAGTTTTAGAAATAGCTTCTACAGCTGGAATTATGACTCACGGAAGGTTGACTAAGGAAGGAAGTCCTTCTGAGATACAGAAAGGCTTAAAGCACGCTTACCTAGGATAGGCAGAACCAAAAGGATAATTATGGAAAAGAATAGGCTAACTGAATTTAAAGACGCAGTGGATTCCTTAAATATAAAGACGGGGGCCCCTGACCGGGACAGACTATACCAACGACTAGGTGCTATTTTGATGGCAACTGGTATCGGTATTGCGTTCATCGCTTACTTTCTAGCTGGCGCCCAGAACAGTGGTGACCTCGCCGTAGATAATATCGAACATAACGAACACATTATCCTAGCAATTTGTGGAGTATCTATAACTGTTGTGGGTGCAGCTACGTTTGTTAAATTTGGCATCACACGATTCATGCGGTTCTGGCTTATTAGGAAAATATACGAAGATGGAAGGCCTTAAGGAGAACGGCTCATATGCACGCAGTGATAACTGGAGGAGCTCAAGGTATCGGGTTGGCATGCGCCCAGCATCTAACCTCCATTGGGTGGACCATCACCCTAATTGACAAAGACCTTGAACTACTTGAGCAGTCAAGTTCCGATCTCGGTTGCCAGTATGCACAAGTGGATGTAACCGACCTGGAGTCAGTCAAGAATTTCTTTTCAGAAATCAACCCTGTCGATTCATTGATCAATAACGCAGGAATATGGCGACCACAAAATCTAGAGGATTTGGATTTCGATGACCAAGAAGAAGTTCTAAAAGTTAATGTCCTCGGAACCTTGTTCTGCACTACTTCTGCTATACACCATCTTCGAACTTCCTCTGCAGGGTCAGTCGTGAATATTTCATCATTAGCTGCTCGCACAAACTCTCCTGGACTTGGCTTGTATGCAGCGTCAAAATCTGCGATAGAAACATTGACAAAGCAATGGGCTCTTGAAATCGCACCTATCCGAGTTAATGCTGTTTCGCCAGGTTTAATCGAAACACCTGGAACCAGTGGCAACTACAAAGGAGCTGCCAAAGAAAAAAGGGCGAAAGCAGTTCCTATAGGTAGGGTAGGGGAGCCAAGTGATATTGCAAAGGTTGTTTCTTTTCTTGTCTCAGAAGCAGCGTCTTATGTGACTGGGCAGATAGTTTATGTTGATGGCGGCCTTGGTGCGGGCACTACACAACGGTAATCAAAGAAACGCGTAGTATGTCCATGCAGCTATAGCTATAGCTCCAAAGAAAAAAGCTGACTTAAATCCGCTTTTGATTACTCCATAACCAAATCCTATAACACCAATAGTTCCAGCGATTACGAGAATGAGTGTAAGGGTCGGATTAGAATTCGCGGCCTCAATAAGAGAAGGTGGAATCCGAGTTGAAATAGAGTCAGGTACCGCATCCAGAACATTGTCGGGCAGTTTATCGATCTCACCTGAAATAATTTTGTCTCGAATGTCTATAGGAAGATTATCTAGAATCTCTGGATCTAAATCTGATAGGGAACTTACTTGGAATGCCATTTGCCCATTGTTCCTGCAGTAATGATCAAAGTGGTGGACTTCTTTAAAAAGTTAGACTAAATCTGGCCTCATAATTGCCTCAGTACCGCCATCTACATAAATAACCTGTCCGTGAACAAATGAAGAATTACTAGACAGTAAAAATTTAACGACATCAGCAATCTGATCTGGATGCCCAGTCTCCATGATGCCACTTGGTAAATTCGAAACTCCCTCGGACAGAACAGGGTCAGACAATAATCCATCAAGCATCGCCGTATCCATTTTCCCAGGGGCAACTACATTTAACCTAACACCCTTTGATCCCCAATCCTGTGCGTTAATTCGAGCGAATCGAGCCAGCGCTGCTTTGCAAGTGCTATATGCGACTATGCCTGAACTTGAAGGATCATTATTTTTCAAGTTAGCTAGAAAGTTTTCTATACCTTCTCTATCTTCGGAGTGAAGATATCCCTCCAGAACAGGATCGCCTCCAAGAGCTGCTCCAATAGAAGCAATCGCAACAGCAGCTGAACCTTCACTCGAGGCCAAGTATTCTAGACTCAGTTCAAGAACCCTCTTTGCAGCAAACCAATTGACCGCAATAATCTCACTTGGATTCTCATGCACGGGACTAAGGCCAGCATTAGAAACAACACCGCTTAAATTGGAGCACATTGAGAACGCTTCTTCCATTGCCCCGATAACTTCATCTTCTTTCGAGAGATCCGCTTGAATGTCAGGTTGACCTTTCCAATCTATTCCAATGACCTTTGATCCATTTTCGGTGAGAGATTTAGCTACACAAGCACCAAGACCACTGGCCACGCCAGTTATTATAAATGATTTCTCCATTTCAAAACTTTAGTACCTTAGCGAATCAGGCGTAAATCAGAGTATGATCGACAAGTGAATTCCTCCGACGAGATCGACACTTTTAATGAGTTAATCACCCTTACCCGAATTAATGAAAATCGTTTCTCAGCTCGAAGCCCCAAATATAACTGGGGGAGGGTATATGGTGGGCAGGTCGTGGCGCAAGCGCTTAATGCAGCCAAGCAGACGGTAGATCCCAAATACCATGTTCATTCAATTCACGCTTACTTCATTCGCGGGGGATCTAGTGACGAACTTATAGAACTTGAAGTAGACAGGTTACGCGATGGCAAATCCTTCGCAACTCGGAGAGTAGTAGCACTCCAATCACCGGGTGCTATTTTAAACCTCTCTGCTTCTTTCCAAGTAAGTGAGGACGGTCCAAAAATTCAAGAACGCTCACTCCCAAATGACCTACCACTCCCAAATGACCTAGCATCCGAAAATTGGTCAAACATAATGGACAGGAAAGTTGTTCCTAAGGGCATTCTTTCCAGTGGTCATGGTGTTTGGATACGTTTGAATGGAGACCCTCAGCACGACGAAAGCACATACGAATTAGGTCTAGTTTACGCAAGCGACGATGCACCATTCGACGCAGCTGCTCGTCTCCACCCCGAATTTGACGGGAACTGGGACAATGATGAAATCCCAAATTTCTTCGGAGCTAGCCTAGACCATGCTGTTTGGTTACATCAGAAATCAAATCCATACGACTGGCAATTTCATCATCATATTGGAATAACGCATATGGGAAATCGTGGTTTAGCAACAGGAGCTATTTATTCTAAAGATGGAAAGCATCTTGCTACCGTTACCCAAGAAATCCTGCAGCGGTTTTAGCATTTAGCACATAATTCCCTCTGGATAGAAAGACACTGCAAATAAATGTCGCTAAACCACCTATAGCAATTACTAATACACCATAGCGATGAGCGTTGAAACTATCTACTCCACTTGCTTCGCCAACAACTGCTAGAACGACAGCAATACCAAATGCTCCTCCAATCCTTTGGAACGTGTGAATAATAGCGGTTGCGCTCCCAATCATATTCTCCTGGATCCCTTGAGCACCAAGTGAAGTAAGTGTCGGCCAAACACCGGCCATGCCTACTCCAGAGCCAAGAAGAGCCAAAATCAGAAGTAGTAGATTTTCTGATCTCCCACAAAACAACCAGAAAAGGCCATACAAAATTGTATAAACCAAGATTCCAGGAATCATAACCCATCGTTCCCCGTGCCTGTCAGCAACTTTGCCGGCATAGATAGATAGCAAACTCATAGTCCCCGGCATGATAGTTAGAAGTAAACCTGCCTTGACTAGGCTATAACCCCAAATTTCAGTTAAGAACAGAATCATCCCTAGCCAATGTGCATAGAAAGCTACTCCTGCAGTTATTGACATTATTGAAGATAATAGGAATCCCTTGCTAGTAAAAAGTTGCAGCTGAAGGGGAGAAGATGCAGATGAATCAGAACGAAACAAAAGAACGGCAATTAAAATAAACGATATAACAAAAAAAGTAACGGTCCTCAGAGATGCCCATCCCCAAGAGTCTGCCTTTACGATAGGTAAAATAAGTGTGGTTAATCCAGCAACCGTGAGAAGTGCATCAATTGGCCTTAGAGTAACATGCGTATCTACTTCTTCTACTTGTTTAGTTCCGAATGTAAACAACAGGTATGCGACAAAAAGACCCAAGGGTATCTGAAGCGCAAATAATGCTCTCCAAGAAAAGGTATCAATTAACTGCGATATAGCAATGGGGGAGAGGGCTCCAGCAACAGCCGTGTAAAATCCCCACCTACCTACAGCTTCGCTGCGATTGCCGACTGGGGTATTCCGCAAAACTACAGCTATAGCAGCGGGCCCCATTACAGCTTGCCCTGAAGAGGATATTACCCTTGCCCCAACGAGAGTCCACAAGGTAGGAGCGATCGTGCAAAGGATTACGCCTAATGTATAAAAAAAGACACCAAATCTGTAAAGACGCTCAGGGCCATACTTATCAGTTAGCCGTCCGGACTGCAATAAAAGAGCAGCTCCAACAATATTAGGAGTCGACAGAACCCAAGAAGCATTGGCAGCGTCTCCATTCGCGATGGTCTCCTTAATGTCTGGGAATATAAAAAAAGATGATGAAGCATCCCAACCACCTATAAATCCCGCAAGGAGCGCAGCGAATACTAATCCCCGTATTCTCTTATCAGGCTTCGTCTCTGCCTCAGATTTATTTGCCAAGCCTCCGCCTATGGAAGCTCAAGGATAGTTACAGTTCCTTCAGCTCCATCAACAGTTATCGTGGCTCCGTCTGGAATCCGCTTACTTGCGTCAGTTGCTGACGCAACACATGGGATACCAAGTTCTCGGCTAACGATGCTCGCATGGCTTGCAACAGCCCCCAAATCAACAACAACCGCTCCAGCGGCTAGAAATAGTGGCGTCCAAGCAGGATCAGTGTTAAATGTGACTAGAAT
>CETH01016764.1_pt1 | contig 47460 bp, 46 predicted proteins | sample 361461 | NCBI WGS metagenome assembly CETH01 (sample SAMEA2622695, study PRJEB7988) | marine metagenome | isolation source: saline water (ENVO:00002010), including | reverse complement strand
TTTATGTGCTATAGACACGGCTGCGCGTTGTGTGGGATAACCACAGACAAAAGAAAATACTTTCATTCCTCTGGAGTTATAATCTTCTTTAACTACTCTCCAATTAATATAGTCACCAATATGAGATTGGGTTACAAAATACCTTGGAGAAGTATTTTTTTTATTATCTATAAATAAATCACACATAGATTTTTTCAAAAATATCCTATTTCCCATATTTTTTTATAAATGGGTATATTTTTGTAAAATCAGAGTCAGGCCATTTATCTAACATTTTTGACCATACACCACTAAGTAATTTTTCACTAAGAAAACTAGGGGCAGAAGAATCCTTGGCACTTTTTACATATAGCTTTAAATCTTTTGCCATAAGATTTGTTGCAAAACCGGAATCAAAAGTTTCGGTTAATATTCTCTTTGGAAATTTATCTTCAGTTGTTGTATTTCTTCCCGTAGATAAGTTTACCATTTCAATAACTTTTTCGGGTTTTAATCCTTGTGCTACTCCAAATGCAACAGCTTCACTACTTGCAGCCATAGCCATTCCAGATAAAAAATTGTTTAAAAGTTTCATAGCCATTCCTTGACCGGGCTGATCTCCAACATTTCTTGCATTTTTTGCCATTGAGAGTAATAGGGGCTCAATCTCAGTATATAGTTCCTGTGATGCTGCTACCATCATTGCTAAAGTACCAGCTTTTGCACCTGATACTCCTCCAGAGACAGGTGCATCAGCATACTTAATATTTTCTTTATTAAGCCTTTCCCATGCCTCTTTTGCTTCTGAGACACCAGCAGTGGTGTTATCAACAACTATCTCAACACATCTGTCGGGGACGCTAAGGATTCTATCAACTACATCTAGTACTACCGAACCATCTGGTAGACATAGAAAAACTATACTTGCAGATTTTACAACTTGCTCAATGGAATCTGCAATTATTGCATTTGAAGGGGATTTCTTATTCGTATCTATGGTGTCATAACAAATAAGAGAGTGTGAATTTTTAGATAAATTACTTGCCATTGGTGCGCCCATATTCCCAAGACCAATAAATCCTATTATTTTTTCAGTCATATTCATGACTCCTGATTTTTCTCTGAATATTCTATTTCATCCAGAACCCTTTTTCCAATTCTAAATGCTTCTACTGCTGCTGGGACACCACAATATATTCCAATTTGCAAAAGTGTTTCTTTTATTTCTTCTATAGAGCATCCATTTCTTAATGCGCCTCTAAAGTGCATTTCAAATTCCGCTGATCTATTAAGGGCAGCAAGCATGCATAAGTTGTTAAGACTACGTTGTTTTCTACTTAAACCTTCACGCCCCCATACAGCCCCCCAGCAATATTCAGTCATAAATTCTTGGAAATCTCTATTAAAATCATTAGCTGAATTAATTGCTTTATCAACATACTCTTTACCAAGAACTTCAGTGCGGATTTTCAAACCTTTTTCAAATATTTCATTTGACATTTTTAATACCTCATAGACATTAATTGTGTTTTTATTTATATCTGGTTATAAACCTTCTCTTTTATCTTATGATAAGTGTGAATTTGGAGATAGTGAATTTATGGATAAAATAAATTGATAAACCAAAAGCTAATATCTGGATCGTCATTCCCTGAAATTACTTTACCAAGAGTAGGTGGGGGTAGCTTAAAGATTGGTGGTGAAGGTAAATGGCAGCTTATAGTTGTATATAGAGGTAGGCATTGTCCATTATGCAAGTTATACCTCAACAAGGTTGAAGATTTACGTCATGATTTTGATAAATTAGGTATTAAGATAATAGCCATATCCTCTGATAGTGAAGAAAAGGCAGATGCAGATATGAGGGAATTTTCATGGGGCTTTGATGTAGGCTATAACCTAAAACCCCATGAAATGGATATTTTAGGACTTTATATTTCAGATCCTAGGTCACCTGAAGAAACAGATACGAAGTTTCCTGAGCCTGCTTTATTTGTTATTAGGCCTGATGGACTAATTCAGATTATAGATATATCTAACTCACCTGTGGCACGCACTGACCTTACAGACCTACCTAATAGTCTAAAATGGATAATTGATAACGATTACCCTATTAGAGGGACTGGTAAAATATAATATTTTACTGTTCTAATAAATCATCAACATGAGTTCCATACCATCCATCTTTCCTTTTTTTCCAATATAATTCACTGAGTTGAGATGTTAATAATCCTGGAGCTCCATTTCCAAGAGGTTTACTGTCAATTTCAACTACAGACGCAAGTGCCCCAGCTGTGGTAGTTGTGAAGGCTTCATCAGCTTCTCTAAGTTCATCAGGGTATATATCTGTTTCTATAGTCTTAATACCAATCTCTGCTGCAAGCTCAAAAACTGTCCGCCGTGTAATTCCTTCTAGGAGATTCCCTTTGGGTGTTTTGAGAGTTCCATTTTTTGCAAGCCATACGTTGAAGCCTGGTCCTTCTGATAATTTACCATCTGGTGTGCACAGGAGAGCACTATCACCACCTTTATCGTAAGATTCTAATAGTCCTCGTGTTAGATCCATCCAGTTGAAGTTTTTAACGCGTGCGTCTACTGATTCTGCTGGAACTCTCTTATTTTCGACTATGCTAAGATTTATTCCATTTTTAGCTCTTTCTTTTGGGATAACATAATAGTAAGGGACTGAAAGTACAATAAGTCCGTTAGAACAATTTCTTGGATCCCTACTGGAAATATCTTTATAGGGACCGCGAGTGCCCATAATGGTAGTGCAGGTATCGTCAAGACCTGTTCTATCAATACAATTTGCAACTATAGTTGATATTTCACTTCGTGTGTAAGGAGGAGTAATTTGCATAACTTTGCAAGAGTTTTCAAAACGATCTAAATGATCTTCTAGCCTGAAGATAGACCGGTCAGTCGCTGAAATAGTATCATACACAACATCGCTTTTAGTAAAAGTTGGCTCCAAAATAGACACTTTTGCTTCTGAAGCTGGAACATACTGATCATTTATATATGCTATAGCCTCTGACATATCTCCCCCTCATAATAAATTTATATTTTGTGTAAAACTATCTTCATAAGGTTTAAAAATAACTTACAATTTATAATTTTATGGATGTCCTTTGCAAGGTATCAAAGCATTTTGTCAAAGTTAATATCGATATAGAAGTAGAGCAATATATTAATGGTGGGAAGTCGAAATGAAGTTTATTATATACCCATGCACTATTACATCCATTTCAAAATAGTCTAAGTTATTGATTATATAAGAACAGTTGGCTCCCCGGGACGGACTCGAACCGCCGACCCGATGATTAACAGTCATCTGCTCTACCAACTGAGCTACCGGGGATTAGTTATATTAATTGCTGATTACAAACTACTATTACAAGCTATATAGCAGGCTCTTTCAAACTGGCAAACTCTTCGTTCCTTATAAAATCATAAAAAGATATATATATAATTTATTTATAAATAATAAAATATAAATAAAACTATATATAACAATTATTTGTAATAAATTAATAAAGTATTATATTAAGTGCAATAATGTCTTTTGTGTTATATTTTATATGTTTAGATGAAGCATTTATATGACTTAAATTTCACCTAATTATTCTATTTTATAATCATTATTAATAATTCTGGGGGTTATTAGAGTTCATCTATTTAGAATTGGAGGCCGGAGCGAGAATCGAACTCGCCTAGAAGGATTTGCAGTCCTCTGCATAACCACTCTGCCATCCGGCCTTAAAACCTCTATATGTTTTTTCTAAGGTTTAGTATTGAGAATTTAACTATAACAGGAATTTTCTAAAATATAAGTTTGAAAAACAACATGAATGACATGTGATAGATTGTCAAAGTTGCTTACCAGGTTATATTAATAAATTATATACATTTTTCAAAAAATAGTCTGTTCGTAAATTGTAAGTATCGGCTAGGAGGTTTAATTGAGCGGTGTAGATTATACGCTTAGTAGGCGTAACATGGTAGAGAGCCAGATAAGAACTAACCGTGTTACTGATCAGAGAATTATAGATGCTATAGGGAAAATACCCCGAGAACAATTTGTGCCGAAACATCTTGAGAATTTAGCATATATTGACCATAGCTTGGAGATTAGTCCTGGTAGGTATTTAATGGAGTCTATGGTTTTTGCAAGATTAATTCAGGGTGCTTCCGTTAGAAATGATGATATCTGTCTTGATGTTGGTTGTGGTAGTGGATATTCGTCCGTTGTTTTAGGAGAGATCGCAGGAACTGTGGTAGCGCTAGAATCAAATAGTGATCTAGCTAAAAAAGCTGAATCTAACTTTAAAAAGTCAGATGCAGATAATATTTTCTTAATTACAGCTCCTTTAGATGAGGGATACTCGGGTCAGGCACCATATGATGTTATAGTAGTGAATGGTTCAGTAGAACGATTGCCAGAAATGTTATTAAATCAGTTAAATGAGGGAGGACGCTTAGTTTCTATCATTAGTAAAAAGAGCACTAGTGGAAGGGCGAAATTATTTGAGAAAAGGCACGGTCATATCTCTGAAAGAGAATTATTTGATGCTACAGCACCGGATCTACCTGGACACTTCTATATTCCAAAAAAATTCAATTTTGATTGACCAGAGAATTTATCATGCACAAAGATAGAATATCTAGTATTTTTATATCTAAAATATTTTTGTTGCGCCCAAGTAAAGGGATTTTTTTTATTACTATTTTTTTTCTATTAAGTATTACTTCGATTCAAGCCGATACACTTAAAAATGCACTAGAAAAAATCTATTTGACTAATCCTTCAATTCAATCTGCACGTTTAAATCTTCGAAACGTAGATGAGAGCGTATCTCAAGCTTTATCAGGATGGAGGCCAGTTATATCTATAGATGCGAGTGCTGGATTCTCTGACACTGAAACAGATAGTAAGCTTTCATCTACCTCACCAACTCTTACTTCTACAAGTACCCTTGAGCCCCAGTCATACAGTATTGCAATTACTGAACCTATTTACCGGGGTGGAAAAACTTTAGCAGAAACTAGATCAGCTGAATTAAATGTTCAGGCACAAAGGGCCTCACTTAAAGTGACAGAAAAAGAGCAATTTCTTGATGGTATAAATGCATATATTCAAGTTTTACGTTGGCAATATGAACTGGGGTTAAGCAGGACTAATGAAAAGAATATTTCTCAACATTATGAAGCTGCAAAAGACAAATATGAAGTTGGTTTAATAAATGCAACTGAAGTTTTGCAATCTAAGGCAAGAGCTTATGCGGCAAAAGCAGAACGTGTTGCTTCTGAAGGGGCTTTAATCTCTGCGGAGGCTGATTATTTCTACATTATAGGTGATAATCCGGCCAATCTTTCTTGGCCTATTCCTGCTAGTAAATTACCTAATAACGAACATGATGCTATCAACATCGCTCTTAAAAACAATCACTCAATTCTAGAAGCAAACTATAGAGTATTAGCTGCACGCGAAGATATAAATGTGGCACTTGCTGATTTACTGCCTCAAGTATCATTAGAGGCTAAATATAATTCTCAATATGATGTAACTAGTCTAATTGAAAAAAAGGATCAAACCTCACTTACTGCAATAGTTAATATCCCCCTATATCAGAAGGGAATGATCCACTCACAAATAAGACAGAGTAAACTAAGAGCTGCTGAAAAAGAATTGCATCTCGAACTTAAACGAAAAAATGTAATAAATCAGACATCAAGGGCCTGGGAGGAATTACTTACATCTGAATCAAAATTACTGGCTCTAAAGCAACAAGTTAAAGCAGCGAAAGCAGGCCTCGAAGGTGTAAAACAGGAATCTTTTGTTGGTTTAAAAACAACCTTAGATGTTTTAGATGCAGAAAAAGATTTATATACGTCCAGAGTAAACCTTGTTAGAGCTAGGGCTGATGTTATTGTATCAAGCTATCAACTTAAGAGTGTATTAGGAATGTTAACCGCATCAAGTCTAAATTTTTCTACTCCACTTTATGATGATAATTTTTATTACCTTAGAGCAAAGAAAAAGCTCTTTGGAACAGAAATTAAATAAACAATTTGATTAATTCATATATCTAGATATTTTTTGTTATTTTATTAGAAAGTCATAAAAAACGGGAATTGCAATGGTTGCCCCAGAGCATGAAAACGAATCATCAATGGAGGATATTCTTGCATCTATTCGTCGAATCATAGATGAAGATAACAATAACCATGAAAAAATACCCAATGAAGATCTATCTAAGATAAACCCTAATAAACAAAAAGAAAACTTTTTAGAAACCAATAAAATTAATAATTCTGATGATGATGTTCTTATTCTTACAAAAGAAATTGTCGATCTTAATGAAGTAAAAAATTATTCAGAGGAAAGCGGAATTAATTCAAAAGTTAACAATAATTTCTCACCAGATGATCTCTTAAATATATTAGCTACTGATACGGCAATGAAGGCGCTTAAAAGGCTAGATATCGAAAATCAGAGAAATATATCAAAGGGTTCAGAAGATAAAATAACAATAGAAAAAAACATCATAGAAATACTCAAGCCTATGCTAAGTAAATGGTTAAGTGATAATCTTCCTGAGATTGTGGAGAATCTTGTTCAGAGGGAGATAGATAGAATTAATAATAATCGTAAATAAAATAAGTAATATTTAAAAACAACCAAAAAATATTTTAAGAGAGTAAGATCATTTTAGACAAAACATACAAACCTTCCGAAATAGAGGAAAGAGGATACAATCTCTGGGAAGAGGCCAAAACCTTTAGTGGTCAGGTTAATTCTGATTCTAATTTGTATTGTGTAATGATGCCTCCACCGAATGTAACCGGAAGTCTGCATATGGGGCATGCTCTTAATAATACACTACAGGATGTTCTCACTCGCTTTCATAGAAAACAAGGCTCTAGCACCCTTTGGCAACCAGGGATGGATCATGCTGGTATCGCTACGCAGATGGTGGTTGAGAGACAGCTATCTGAAGAAGGTATTACCAGACACGAATTGGGAAGAGATGATTTTATTAATAAAGTATGGGAATGGAAAGAAGAATCTGGTGGCCTTATATCTCAACAACTACGACGTTTAGGGGCATCTGCTGATTGGTCACGTGAACGTTTCACAATGGATGAGGGCTTAAGTGAAGCTGTTACTAAGGTTTTTGTTGATCTTTATGAGCAAGGTTTAATATACAAAGATAAGCGTTTGGTTAACTGGGATCCTAAGCTTTTAACTGCTATTTCTGACTTAGAAGTAGAGCAGCGTGAAATTTATGACGCTCAGATATGGCATATAAAATATCCGATTGAAAATCTTGATGGTCAGTATGTAGTAGTCGCGACTACTCGGCCTGAAACTATGCTTGGTGATACAGCCATAGCAGTCAATCCAGAAGATGAAAGATGGAACAAACTCATTGGGAAAAACGTAATTCTTCCTTTGGTTAATAGGTTAATACCTATAATAGGTGATAATTATGCAGATCCAGAACAAGGTTCCGGAGCTCTAAAAATAACCCCAGCCCATGACTTTAATGATTTTGATATAGGTAGAAGGCATGGTCTTGATATGATAAATATATTTGATGCCCATGCTCATTTAAATAACTCTGTTCCTGAAGCTTATGTTGGTTTGGAAAGATTTGAAGCACGTAAAATTATATTAGCTCAATTAGAAGACCTGGATTTAATATATAAAGTTGAACCTCATCCCCATGCTGTTCCTTTTGGCGATAGATCTGGAGTAATTATTGAACCCTGGTTAACAGATCAGTGGTATTTGAATGCTGAGGTTTTGGCGGGCCCAGCAATTAATGCAGTGGAGTCAGGTAAAATACAATTTATCCCTAAACAATGGGAAAATACTTATTTTGAGTGGATGCGTAATATTCAACCTTGGTGCATTTCCAGGCAACTTTGGTGGGGACACCAAATACCGGCCTGGTATGGCCCTGATGGGAATGTATTCGTTGCAAAAGATGTGGATCATGCACAAGCATTAGCTTTTACTCATTATGGAAAGGAAGTTGATTTATCACGAGATCAAGATGTCTTAGATACATGGTTTAGTTCAGGCTTATGGCCTTTCTCAACACTCGGATGGCCAGATTCAACAAAAGAACTTAAAGCATATTATCCTAATACTGATCTTATAACAGGTTTTGATATTATCTTTTTTTGGGTTGCCCGTATGATTATGTTGGGAATCCATTTTATGGATGATGTGCCATTTAGAAAAGTTTACATTCATGCCCTTGTAAGAGATGAAAAAGGACAAAAAATGTCCAAAAGTAAGGGTAATGTAATTGATCCAATAAATATTATTAATAAATATGGTGCGGATGCCCTCAGGTTTACATTAGTGGCAATGGAAGCCCAAGGTAGAGATATAAAATTATCTGAAAGTAGAGTTGAGGGGTATAGAAACTTTGCCACAAAATTATGGAACGCAGCACGTTTTTGCGAATCAAATAATTGCAACTCATCAACTTCATTTCAACCACAAAACTGTAAAGCGGCTTTGAGTAGATGGATAATCAGCGAAGTGACTATAGCGGCCCGAGATATTGAGAAATCGCTTTATGCATATAGATTCAATGATGCCGCGCAAGCTATTTATAAGTTCACTTGGGCTACTTTTTGTGACTGGCATCTAGAATTATCAAAGATATATTTATCTTCAACTGATTCAAAAGAACGTGATGAAATTAGAGCAGTTACTGGTTGGGCTTTAGATCAAATTCTACATCTTTTGCATCCGATAATGCCTTTTGTAACTGAAGAACTTTGGGGCACTCTTTCTAAGACTCGTGAAAAGTTACTTATAGAAACTAATTGGCCATGTCTTGAGGATAATTTAATCGATAAGGAGGCTAGTTCAGAGATAAAATGGGTAATACGATTAGTCAGAGATATAAGAACTGTTAGAGGTGAAATGAATGTACCTGCTTCTGCTAAAATCACCGTGAGAGTTAGGGAATTATCAAGTAAAAACTTATCCTATATGGAAAGGAACAAAGACTCAATTTTACGACTGGCTAGGTTATCCTCTCTTGACATCCTCAATGGACCCGTTCCGGCTGGTTCTGCACAAATAGTCATAGATGAAGCAACTATAGTTTTATTGCTTGCAGATATTGTAGATATAGATCTAGAAAAAACTAGACTGGAGAAGGAAATTGTAAATTTTGAGACTAAGATAAATAAAGCAAATATAAAATTAAAAAATAAAGAGTTTCTTTCAAAGGCGCCTAAAGAAATAATTGAAGAACAAAATAAAAGGCTAACAGAAGCTACAATTGGCAAGGATAAGGTTCTGCAGGCTATTAAACGTTTGACGACTAATTAATTTCAATATCGTTTTATTCACATATAAACTCACTATTATCTTTTATGCTATCTTATGTAGTTGAATTACGTAATTTTGCACAAAACAGGTGTATGATCTGAAGGTTTTACCCAAGACCTAGGCGTTTTATCAATTTTGCAAAACTCTAACTTGTCAGTTGCCTCGGGAGATAATAAAAAATGATCTATACGGATACCTTCATCTCTTTGAAACCTCCCCTTCTGATAGTCCCAAAATGTATATCTACCAGTCTCATTATTTATAGCTCTAAAAGCTTCAGTGTAACCAAGATTAATTATTTTTCTGAATGCCATTCGTGATTCTTTTTTAAATAGAGCATCATCTGCCCAGGCTACTGGATCATAACAATCTTCTGATTCTGGTATAATATTAAAGTCACCTCCCAATATAACTGGATCACGGTTTTTTAATAATGTTTTTGCATGTTCTTCAAGAGCTGAGAGCCAATTTAACTTATATTCATATTTTGGTCCTGGTGAAGGATTTCCATTTGGCGCATAAATAGAAGCAATGCAAAGGTTTGAAGTGTAACATTCAATATATCGAGCTTGTTCATCTTCAGTGAACCCTGGAATACCATAAATAATATCATGGATCGGAAATTTACTTAGTATAGCAACACCATTGTAACTTTTTTGTCCATAGATAGCTATATTATAACCTAGTTCTTCAAGTTCAAGTTTTGGAAATGTAGAGTCTATAGTTTTAGTTTCTTGAAGTAATAAAATATCAGGATTTACCAATTTTAACCATTTTATGGTATTAGGTAAACGTGCTTTGATTGAGTTAACATTCCAAGTGGATATCAACAAAGTTTTGTTTCCTTAAAATAGGTAGACAATGTAAATGGAAAATCCTACATCTTAAATTAATTTCTTTACATGTTAAAAGATTCTAGCCTAGTGAAAATGAGGTGCCGCATCCGCAAGATGCCACTGCATTAGGATTGGTTATTACAAATGTGGATCCTATTAAATCATCAGTATAATCTATCTCTGAGCCGTTAAGATAATTAGCGGATATAGGATCAATGACTACTCTGATACTATTTTTATCGATAAATATATCATCATCTGCAGTTTCGTGATCAAATTTAAAACTATATTGGAATCCTGAGCAACCTCCACCTAAGACACTTACCCTAAAAACTTGATCTTGATTAGATTCGTTTTCTAATATGATTTTAATACGATTTGCGGCCCTTTCAGTTACCGTTATTTCAACAGTTTCTGTTTCTAGGCTTGAAAATTGCGAGTTATTATCTATCGGTATTGCCATCTGTTTGCTGTGAATTCATTGTTACCATATAAGTAATCTAAATATGAGTAAATATTGAGTTGTCAACTACTATACTCTATGAGAAGCAAAAAATTGCCTTTTTAGCGTATAATTTGGAAACTATACCCTATGAGTGATATTAGATTTAGTCCAATAAAATATGCACCTTATGCCAGCGATGTAAAACTCGGCCGTGGTAGACGCTATACGGAGTATGAAGATTCATCAAGGACATGTTTCGAACGTGATAGGGATAGGATTATACACAGTGCAGCCTTTAGAAGACTAGAATATAAAACTCAAGTTTTCGTATATCATGAAGGGGATTATTATAGGACTCGTCTTACTCATAGTCTGGAAACTGCTCAGATAGCACGTTCAATATGTAGAGTTCTGAATCTTAATGAGGATTTAGGTGAGGCATTGGCTCTTGCACATGATCTCGGCCATACACCTTTTGGGCATGCTGGAGAAGATGCTCTTAATAAAGTTATGTCACCTTGGGGGGGATTCAATCATAATTGCCAAACCTTTCGAATTGTTACAGAGCTTGAGCACAGATATGCTGATTTTAATGGATTGAATCTAACATGGGAAACTCTTGAAGGACTGGTAAAACATAACGGGCCATTAACATCGCCTATACCAATTAATATGTTAGCTATTCAAGAATACTGTGATTATCATAATTTAGAGGTTAATTCATGGCCTGGACCTGAGGCGCAGGTGGCATCTTTGGCTGACGATATTGCTTATAATAATCACGATGTAGATGATGGTCTTAGAGCTGGACTTTTTCAAATAGAAGATTTATCAGATATTCCCCTTGTAGGGCCTGTTTTTAATGAAGTTAAAGATGCGCATCCTAAAATAGACCAAGGTCGACTTATTCACGAGGCAGTTAGGAGAATGATAAGCAAGGTTATTTCGGATGTTATAGAGGAAAGCTCTATTAGGTTGTATAAATCAGGATGTAAGTCTGTTGAGGAAATACGTTCATTAGATAAGCCAGTTATTGGATTTAGTGAAGAAATGAAGGCTCATGATATAGCTTTAAAAGGTTTTCTTCATAAGAGAATGTATCAACATTATAAAGTAAATCGAATGGCATCAAAGGCCAGGCGTGTTGTAACTGAATTATTCAATTTATTTATAAGTGAACCCCAATGTTTACCTCAAGAATGGTATAGCCTTTGTGGTAAACCTAATAGTGAAAAAACTGCAAAAGTAGTTTCAGATTATATTGCGGGTATGACAGATAGGTATGCTTTTTTAGAACACAAAAGATTATTTGAGATTTCTGTATAAATGGATGCATTTGAACGTTTAAAATATGATTTAATTAATGAGATTAAGTTGCTTACTGAGTTTTCGGAAGTAAACAAGGAACTCGATCTATCATTGGTTAATATTGAACCTCCTCGCGATAGCCAACATGGGGATTTGGCTTCTAATGCTGCCTTAGTATTGTCTCGGCAATTAAAAACTAAACCAATGATCATTGCTGAAAAAATATCAGAGCGAATGCAGTCACTGCCTAATGTTAAAAGTTGTAATGTCGCAGCTCCTGGTTTTCTTAATTTTATACTTAGTGATAATTTTTGGCACATAGAGCTTGCTGAATTGTTAGACCAAGGTTCTGATTATGGATATTCCGATATAGGAAAAGGTAGATGTGCTAATATTGAATATGTTTCAGCTAACCCAACAGGACCATTACATGTAGGGCATGGTCGTGGAACTGTTTTTGGAGATGTTCTCGCTAATCTACTTACTAAAGTTGGATTTAATGTCACAAGAGAATACTACGTAAATGATGCTGGGGCTCAAGTTGATACTTTAGCAAAATCTGTCTACCTCAGATATAGGGAAGCCTTAGGGGAGAACATTACTGATTCAGATTTTAAAGATTCCTACCCGGGTGAATACTTAATACCAGTAGCATCAGAACTTATAAAAAAATATGGAGATAAATATCTTAATAGACCAGAAAATGAATGGTTAGATTTATTTCGTTCTTTTGCTGTGGGTGAAATGCTGAAAGTTATACGCGAAGATCTTGATTCTCTTGGTGTTCATCATGATATTTATTCTTCTGAAAATAATTTAGTAACAAAAAAATCTGTAGAGAAAACTTTTCAAAAATTAGTAGATAAAAAATTGATTTATGAAGGAACACTCGATCCACCTAAGGGGGAAAATCCTCCAATTGATTGGGAGCCTCGTCCACAGAGCCTTTTTCGCTCTTCAGAATTTGGAGATGATGTAGATAGACCTTTGCGTAAAAGCGATGGCTCCTGGACCTATTTTGCAACTGATATAGCTTATCATGTTGATAAGGTGGAGCGTGGGTTTAATATTATCATTAATATTTGGGGTGCAGATCATGCCGGATATATTAAAAGATTGAAATCTTCTATCAAAGCTTTAGTGGGTAATCAGGTCCAAGTAGATATCAAACTATGCCAGTTGGTAAAATTGCTTGATAGAGGCCAGCCAGTAAAAATGTCAAAAAGGGCAGGGCAGTTTATAACACTCAGAGATCTTGTCGATGAGGTTGGTAAAGACGTAGTTCGATTTATAATGCTAACAAGACGTAATGATGCCCCTTTAGACTTTGACCTTGCAAAGGTAAAGGATCAATCTCGTGAGAATCCTGTATTTTATGTTCAATACGCTCATGCTAGAGTCAGGTCAGTCTTGAGAAATGTATCTGAAGTTTTTCCAAGTATAGATCTTACAGGTAAAAATTTAGGTGAGGGACGAATAAATCTTCTAACCGAAAAAAATGAAATGCAGATTATTAAAAAATTAGCTGAGTGGCCGTCAGTGCTTAAATCATCTGCAATAAAACATGAGCCACATAGAATAGCATTTTATCTACAAGAACTCTCATCTGATTTTCACTCTTTATGGAACATTGGAAAAGAGAGTGCTCAACTTAAATTTATTTTAAAAGAAAATGAAGAACTTACTTTAGCAAGAATTTCATTAATTTATGGAGTGGGACAAGTTTTAGCAAATGGACTAAATATTCTTGGTATTAAACCAATTGAGGAAATGCGCTAATGGTATCTGGAAAAAACAGAAAAGAGCCAACACTATCAAATAGTGATGCAAAGAAAACAATAGAGATAGGATCAGATACCCTATTGCCTAAAGAGACGGAAGCAGAATCAAGCAATTTATCTATTAGTTTTGAGATGCCTAAAGTAAGACCTATGTGGTTACTAATAATAGCTGTTATTTTTACAGGTTTAGCCTGGTTTATAACAGATATTTTGATAGACGAAAAATCTTCTTCGGATGATATTCCATTTATAGAGGCTGATAGTGGGGAAATTAAGTATCTACCAGAGGATCCAGGCGGAGTAGATGTTAAAAATAGGGATAAATACATCTATGAAAGTTTAGATCGTAATACTAAGGAATCAGATATTGAACAATTACTTCCCCCGGCAGAAGAGCCAATGGAAGTTTTTGTTGATAACGATGCTCAAATGAAAAATATCGATGATATCGAAAAAAACAAACCTATAAATAATGTATCTGAAAATAATGCTATTCAAAAACAAAAATCTTTAGATAGTAATAAGCAGGCCTTATCTACCGTTAATACCTCTAATAATCAGTCTCAAAATAATATTGATCAAAAAGAAACAAAGGTTTTAAAACAAAAATCTTTAAAACAATCGTTAGATACTCAGAGTGATAAAAAAATATCAAACCAGGTTAATATTGAAAAAGATACAAAGGATACAAAACTTCTTCTTAAATCATACAGGGTGCAGATTTCTGCTAGTAAAAATAAAGATGGGTTAGAAAAGGAACTTCTTAAACTACAAAGTAAGTATCCAAATATATTTGATGACCAAGAAACATTAATCTCAAAGATAGATCGTGGAGAGAAAGGTATATGGTACAGATTAAGAATAGGATTATTTACTGAGCGAAAAATAGCATCTGATTTTTGCAAAAAACTAGGGAAGTCAAACATAGAATGTTTTGTAACAAATAACTAGAAAAATGGTTCATCAAATGGAGCTGGTAACTTGAAAATAAGACCTGATCCACGCGCTGTAATTTTTGGTTGTAAAGGGTATAAACTTTCTGATGAGGAACAGTTCTTCTTTTCAGAGACAAATCCGTTTGGATTTATTCTTTTTTCTCGTAATTGTAAAAATATAGAACAAATAAAACAACTTGTTAAATCATTACGTTCTTCAGTAAACAGGAAAGACGTACCAATTCTCATAGATCAAGAAGGCGGAAGAGTAACTAGATTAAATGGACGTGAGTGGAGAACTCCTCCTTCTCAAGGATCCTTTGGGGAATTAGCTAACCTTCTTTCTGATAAAGATATTAATAGATTACTTTGGTTAAATGGTGCACTTATAGGACATGAACTCATTTCTCTTGGAATTAATGTAAATTGTGCACCAGTATTAGATTTACGTATAAAGGGACAAAGTGAAGTTATTGGTGACCGATCTTATGGTGACCAACCAGAACTTATTACGAAACTTGCTAAGTCATTTATATCTGGTATGCAATCAGTAGGTGTTTATGCTGTGATTAAGCATATACCAGGGCATGGAAGGGCAAAAATTGATAGTCATGTTGATCTTCCTGTAGTTGATGAGACAATGGAAAATCTATTATCCAATGATTTTCTACCATTTATAAACTTAAATTATTGTTACTTTGCAATGACTGCACACGTTATGTTTTCAGCTATAGATAATCAACATCCTGTAACTTTTTCATCTAAGGTAATAAATGAGATTATAAGAAAAAAAATTGGTTTTAAGGGACTATTATTAAGCGATGATATATCTATGGGAGCTCTTAGCGGTAGTGTGATAGAAAGGTCATCTATGGCGATTAATGCTGGTTGCGATTTGGTTCTGCATTGCAATGGTAATATCGATGAAATGAAAGAAGTTATAAAAGCCGTACCTCATATAAAAAAACACAAACTGCAGAATCCAGCAGACTTTTCTATAAAGCAAAATAATCCATTTAATTACAATAACCTATATCAAGAATTTAATAGATTATATCAGCTCGGAAATACTTGTGATTGAATTCAATAGTTTTTTACTGAATGCAAGCTATTGGGTTTTACCTTTAATCATCGCTATTCCTATGCATGAGGCAGCTCACGCCATAGCAGCTAAGTATTTTGGTGATGAAACAGCCTATAAACTTAAAAGGGCAACTCTTAACCCTTTAAAACATATAGATCCAATTGGAACAATATTATTACCAGGTATTCTTATTTTTATAGGAGCTCCATTTATTTTCGGTTACGCTAAACCAGTTCCTATAACTATAGCCAATTTAAAAAACCCAAAAAAAGACATGATATGGATAGCCCTTGCAGGTCCATTTACTAATGCAATTTTAGCAATTTTAGGGGCTATTCTGCTATCTTTAGTACTTTTAATTCCAGGCGATGTTGGGGATTGGTTAAGGGTAACAGTTTTTCTTATTATACATATTAATATTGTTCTTTTTGTCTTTAACTTACTACCAATTCTACCGCTTGATGGTGGACGTATAATGATTGGTATATTACCGCAAAATTTTTCTAGAATATTTAGTTATACTGAGCGTTATGGGTTCTTAATTTTAATTGTTTTAATATTTGCTTTACCATTACTTGGTGAACAAATTGGTATAGAGCTTAGTCCCTTAAGTTGGGTTATAATGCCTATAATAGGATTCTTAGAATCTTTTTTACTGGATTTGTTCGCTATTAGGTAAATAATAATTGTTAAATTTTTTATATAGTTGTGTTTTTAAGGATTAATATAGATTTGTCTGAAGAATTGATCTCTATATCTGATAATAATGAAAAGCCATCTTTCATTTTAAATTTAGATGGTTTTGAGGGGCCACTAGATGTTCTCCTTGTAATGTCTCGTGCTCAAAAGGTTGATTTAACTAAGATTTCAATCCTTCAATTAGCAGAACAGTATATTGAATTTATAGAAAGAGCACGAGAATTGCAGTTAGAGGTAGCTGCAGATTATTTAGTTATGGCAGCTTGGTTAGCTTACATGAAATCAAAATTACTTCTACCATCCGAAAATTTAGATGAAGAGCCGACTGGTGAAGAGATGGCTGCTGTTTTAGCTCACAGATTACAAAAACTAAATGCTATGCGAGAATCTGCAGGAAAACTTCTAGATCTGCCACGAGAAGGATATGAAATATTTTCTAGAGGTGATATGGAAGGGGTGAATATAGTGCGTGTTCCAATATATGATGCTTCTTTATTTGATCTACTAATGGCTTACGCCGCTCAAGATGCTAGAGTTGAAGCCGAAAAACTAGTAATTGATCCTCCTCAACTTTTTTCTATGGAAGATGCTTATCAGAGATTATCAAGTATATTAGGTAAAATGCCTGACTGGGAATCTCTTAGTTCTATGATTCCAGCTGGTAGTGAAAAGAATCCTCTACTTTTACGATCTGCAATTGCCAGCACATTTGCAGCAAGTCTAGAATTAGTAAGAGAGGGAAAGATTTACATACGTCAATCTAGCCCATTTTCAGCCATTTATGTCAGGGGCGTTGGAGGTAAGAATGAGTGAAGAGAAGGTTATAACATCTCTTGATATAGCAAATCAGAAAACTTCTCTTGAAAGTTCTTCCAAAGAAGGAAGCAATGATTTTTCCGAAGATTCAAAAAAATTACGTATACTTGAGGCATTACTTTTTGCATCAAATGAGCCACTTAATATTAATGCGCTTAGTGGCCAATTAAAAACCCAGCCAGCAGAGATATTTAAATTAATCGATGCACTCAAAACTAAGTATCAGAGTAGCGGGATCAATTTAAATGAAATAGCTGGTGGGTGGGCTTTTCGTACGGCACCTGATTTAGCTAGTGAGTTGACAATATATCGTAATGTAAAGAGGCGCCTTTCCAAGGCTGCTTTGGAGACTCTTGCTATTATTGCCTATCACCAGCCTATTACAAGAGCTGAAATTGAGGATATACGTGGCGTAATGTTAAGTAGAGGTACTCTTGATCAACTACTTGAGATAGGATGGGTAAAGCCTAGAGGTAAAAGGCGTACTCCTGGGAGGCCAGCAACATGGGTTACTACAAATGATTTCTTGTCACATTTCGGTTTGGCTGCTTTAGATGACCTACCTGCGCGTGAAGAACTTAAAGGTGCAGGCCTTTTAGATTTGCAAATTCCTCTTAATAAAGATAAAAAAATTAACCCCGATAATGTATCTATCGACAATCAAGATAGTAGTGAGTCTATGTTAGATGAAGAGGCTAATAGTTAATAAATGCTCAAGCACTTGAGCTTAAAACGTGTGACTAAACGAACCTCTAAGGGAAGTGATCTAGACCACGTATCGAGAGTAGCCAAAGCTAGTGGTCTAATTTCTAGATCAATACATCATAAATTTGGTAATAATGAGGTGCTTACTGACGTTAGTTTTGAAGTTAAGCCAGGAGAGGTGTTGTGTCTCTTAGGTCCTTCGGGTTCAGGTAAAAGTACATGTCTTAGGGTTATTTCTGGTGTTGAAAGATTACAAGAAGGAGAAGTTTCTGTAGATGGAAATATTGTAGCCTCCTCAGAACATCATATTCCTCCAGAAAAACGAGGTGTTGGTTTAATGTTTCAAGACTACGCTCTTTTTCCACATCTAACAGTAAGTCAAAACGTTGCTTATGGACTAAAAAAGTTTTCTTCGCTTGAGCGTAATAAAAGAGTTGAGAGGCTTCTTAATCTAGCCAATATTAATACTTTATCGGATTGTTATCCTCATACACTTTCTGGAGGTGAGCAGCAGCGTGTAGCTTTATTAAGAGCTTTAGCTCCTGAACCAACTGTAATGCTACTTGACGAACCTTTTTCTAGTCTTGATTTCCGCTTAAGATCTCGAATGAGAGAAGATACAATAAAAATTTTAAGGCATCATAAAGTAGCAATAGTTCTCGTCACTCATGATGCAGAAGAGGCTATGTTCATAGGTGATCGGATTGTTTTAATGGATAGAGGTAAAATAATTCAGACAGGGACACCAGAAAATCTATATTATTCTCCAAATTCTGAATTTACTGCCTCATTTTTTGGGGATGTAAATATTATTAGAGAAAAATGCAAAAATGGAGTGATTTCGACATTTTTAGGGGATTTTAATGCAAAATTCCCTAATGGGCACAAAGTATCTCTAATTTTTAGACCCGAAGACATAAAAATTTCCATTCCAAATACTACTGATTTTCCCAGTTTTTCAACGGTTACAGAGGTGCGTAGTATGGGTAGAAAATCTCTTCTAAAGCTCACTCATGAGGGCATAAAAGAACCCATTTTGGCCATAGTAGAGGAATTAAAAAACATAAAACCTGGTTCAAAAGTACTCATTCAGCTTGACCCAAGCCGTGCTTTTGTGTTCCCTGCTAAATAGAAAATCGAAACGTTGGTCTTCCTATAGCTGAATTATTAAAATTTAGCACATATCTGCCAGTTGGAGAGGGGGGGCCATCATTCCGTAAAGACGTGTAATTGGGAGTGCTGACGCATGAGCATTGGTATTTGGCAAATTGTACTCATTATTGTGGTTGTATTATTACTCTTCGGAGCAGGTAAGCTACCGCGTCTAATGGGTGATTTCGCAAAAGGAATTAAAAGCTTTAAAGCCGGTATTAAAGAGGGTGAGGTTCCGCCGTCTACTGCAGGCCAGCAAGCAGATTCAGAATCAATCGACTCAAAAGCTATTGAGAATGAATCTAAAGTAGAATCTGAAGAAACGGTTTCTAAAAAGGATGAGAGTAAAAAAACCTAGAAAACTTTTTTTACTTAAATCTATAATTTAATCAGAAACCCAAAGGCTAGTAATGCTGGATATCGGTTGGCAAGAAGTGCTGATCATTTTAGTGATCGCACTGGTAGTTATTGGTCCTAAAGACCTACCTAAAGTAGTCCGTACTGTCGGTCAGTGGACAGGTAAGGCTCGTTCATACGCGCGTGATTTTCAACGCACTATTGAGGGCTATGCAGATGAGTCTGAAATTTCAGCTATTCAAAAGGAACTGGCAGAAGCTAATAAAGAATTAAAAGAAGCCCGTCAGGATTTACAATCTGAGAGTAAAAAGTTTGATGAGGATATGGCTGCTGTTAATGAAGATATGAATACTAGTAGCCCTGGTAGCGCAGAAGATAATAATGATACTCAGAAAAATAATAATTCACATAATAGTACAGCTGATCCATCGGAAATTAAGGATTCTAAACAAGGTGATGATAAGTGACAGATAACACTGTTGAATCAGCTCGTATGCCTCTAATGGAGCATCTCGTTGAGTTGCGCCGGAGAATGATGTATTCCGTTGGGACAGTCATTATTGCGTTTATTGCTTGTTATTTTGTTGCAGAGGATATCTTTAACTTTCTTGTTGAGCCACTGAGAACAGTCCTGGAAAGTAAAGGATTTGATGCTAAGGTTGTTTATACTCATTTACTCGAAGCTTTTTTTACACAACTTAAAATAGCTTTCTGGTCAGCTTTCTTTGTATCATTTCCAATTCTAGCTATCAATTTCTGGTTATTTGTTGCTCCAGGTTTGTATAGAAAAGAGAAAAAGGCTCTATTACCTTTCTTGTTTGCTACCCCTTTTCTATTTTTTGCTGGTGGAGCCTTAGTATATTACTTTATTTTCCCTCAGGCTTGGGAGTTCTTTGTATCATTTCAGCAGGAATCAACTGACGCAAAAATAGAAACAGAATTATTGCCAAAAATGAACGAGTATTTATCTCTCGTCATGAAACTGATATTCGCTTTTGGTATATGTTTTCAATTACCAGTACTTCTTACTTTATTGGGCCGAGCTGGAATGGCTACTTCTGAAGGTCTTAAAAAGAAAAGAAAATATGCACTTATTGCTGTGTTTATATTGGCCGCTGTATTAACCCCTCCAGATTTAATTAGTCAGGTAGGCCTTGCTGTTCCACTTATCTTCCTTTACGAAATATCTATTTTCTTGGTTAAAATTGCTGAGAGGAAACGTAAAGAAAAACTTCAGGAAGAGGAAGAGGAAATGGCTAGACTTGACGCTATACTAGCTGCAACTGATGATGAGGAAGAGACCGACTTTAATGATCTTCGGTAACTAGTAACTCAAAATCTTATCAAATACCTTTAAGCAAGCCTTCTGCTCGGCTAATGTCATACAGAACTGATTCGCCGAAAAGACCAAGGGGTGCTTCTATGCATGATATTAAGAAGATCCGTGAAATGCCTGAGAATTTTGACTCTGGTTTAATTGCTAGAGGTTTATCTGGGGTTTCCAGTAATCTAATAGAACTTGATGTTAAGCTTCGTAATCTAAAAAATCAGCTGCAAAAATTACAGGAAATAAGAAATACAAAGTCTAAATGTATAGGCAAAGCCTCTAAGGAAAATAACAAAGAACTCTTAGTAAGGCTTAAAAAAGAAGTAGTAGGAATAAAAACACAAATTCATAATCTTGAAGATGAAGAAAAGAATGTTTCATCTAAGCTAAATTCAATTCTTGAGAGCCTTCCGAATACCCCTGATGTAGATGTGCCTATTGGTTCCAATGAAACAATGAATAAGCAAATTCGTAACTGGGGCAATGAAACCAGTTTTACCTTTACACCCCTTGAGCATGATGAACTTGGATCGAAACTAGGCTTAATGAACTTTGAGCAGGGAGCAAAACTTTCTGGTTCGCGATTTGTAGTTTTACATGGTGCATTAGCTCGATTAGAAAGAGCTCTTGGAAACTTTATGATTGATGTACATACTAAAGAATTTGATTATACTGAAGTAGCCCCCCCTTTTCTTGTCCGTTCTGCTACTGCTTATGGAACTGGAAATCTCCCAAAATTTGCAGATGATCTTTTTCAAACTGAAGAGGGTTATTTTCTTATCCCAACTGCTGAAATGCCTCTCACAAACTTAGTTTCTGATGAAATTCTAGATTCTTCTAATCTACCTCTACGTTATACAGCATTCACTCAATGTTTTAGATCTGAAGCAGGTGCTGCCGGTCGAGATACAAGGGGTATGATAAGACAACATCAGTTTGGTAAAGTTGAGCTTGTAAGTATTACAAGTCCCGATGAATCTGAATCTGAATTAGATAGGATGACAGATTGCGCTGAAACAATACTTAAAAGATTAGGATTACCATATCGAGTCATGCTTCTTTCTACAGGTGATATGGGTTTTTCTGCTGCAAAAACTTATGATCTGGAGGTATGGTTACCTGGTCAAAGTAATTATCGTGAAATATCAAGTTGTTCAAATTGTAGAAGTTTTCAGGCAAGAAGAATGAAAGCTCGTTTTAAACGTTCTAAAGGAAAACCAACAGAATATTTACATACTTTGAATGGTTCAGGTGTTGCAGTCGGACGTGCGCTAGTGGCAATACTAGAAAACTATCAGAATTCTGATGGTTCTATTACAATCCCTAATGTTTTAAGAGAATACATGGGAGGTGTGGAAAAAATTGGATGACCGAACAGATTCTCGTAGTAAATGATGATGGCATACATTCTAAAGGTATTTCCGTTTTAAAAAATATTGCTAAACTATTGAGTGATAATGTTAGCGTAGTCGCACCAGATACTGAGCAAAGTGCATCCTCTCACTCATTAACACTACATAGACCTTTACGCATTCGAAGTATTTCAGAAAATACCTTTTCTATTGATGGTACACCTACAGACTGTGTTTTTCTAGCATATAACAAAATACTAAAAGACAATTTACCAACTTTAGTTTTATCTGGTATTAACCGCGGAATTAATGTTGGTGAGGATATTACTTATTCAGGTACAGTTGCTGCTGCTATTGAGGCGACTTTATTAAAAATTCCTGCAATTGCTCTTAGCCAAGAGTATTCTAATACTAGTCAGATTTTTTGGGAAACTTCAGAAGAATGGGCACCACTGGTAATTGAATATTTACTCGCCATTAACTGGGAACCTGAGACTCTATTTAACATCAATTTCCCTAACCTCCCTCCTGATGAGATAAAAGGTGTAGTTTTTACAGAACAAGGTAAGCATGAAGCTTTAGATCTATTTGAACAGAGAGTTGACCCACGTGGCAGAGAGTATTTTTGGATAGGTGTTTCTGAGAGGTCTATGGGTAATGGATCTAAAGGAACTGATGTGAGGGCTATAAATGATGGATATATTTCTGTAACACCACTACATCTTAATCTTACTCATTATAAAACATTGCAACGCTTTGAGGGAAATCCATTACTCTTTAAGTGAGGTATTCTGTGGAATCAAGAAAAATTAGACTTTTGCTAGAACTTCGGTCCCAAGGAATTTCTGATACTCAAGTATTGGGTGCAATTGAAAAGGTTCCTCGTGAAGCTTTTATTGAAAATACTTTTCAGGATCAGGCATATGAAAATATCGCCTTACCAATAGGTTCTGGTCAGACTATAAGCCAACCTTTTGTAGTAGCAACTATGACATCTGCACTGAATGTTGGTCCTCGAATGAAGGTTTTAGAAGTAGGGACAGGATCTGGCTACCAGGCTGCAATTTTATCACATCTATGTCGGAGAATTTATACAATAGAGAGATATAGAGAGCTTTCTAATTATGCATCAATAAGATTCCAGAAGCTTCGGTTAAGTAATATTGTTCAACAGGTTGGTGATGGTAATATGGGATGGCATACTCAAGCTCCTTTTAATCGAATTATAATAACTGCATGCGCACCAGAAATACCAGGTCCACTTGTCGATCAACTTCAAAATGATGGAGTAATGGTTCTCCCATTATTAGATAGCGTAACACGAAATCAAAATTTAATGCGTATTTCAAAGAATTCTAAAGGCCAGATTTGTGAGGAAAAACTTATGAGAGTTAGATTCGTCCCATTATTACCAGGTATTGCTAAGGTTACTAATAGTAAATAGAATTTTGATCAATTTTTATGTATTCACTACATGTCTCTTTTATTCAAAAATACATAAGATTGAATTTATTTCAGTCATGGTTCTGCTTGTGGTTAATACTTATTTCTTTTTTTCTTCTTCATGATGTGTGGTTTTCTAATGCAATAATTAAATATAGTGCTTTTGCAGATGAAGTAGATAAATCCAAATTATCCATCAACCCCAGCCCAATTAGACCACTTATAATTAACCATAATAAAGTAATAAAATTGCCTCCAATTCATCCTCTATCAGAAAGTGGTAATTTTGTGACTATTAAAAAACCATCTTATATGATTGTTAAGGTAAAATCTGGAGATTCAGTTTCTTCTTTAGCTAAGATTTTTCGAGTTAGTACAAGAGATATTATTAAACTCAATAATTTAAAACCGCCATTTTTAATAATAAAAGGACAAAAGATACTTATACCTATCATAAATCTCTATAAGGTTATTAAAGGTGATTCACTATCTAAAATATCTAAACAGTTTTCATCTAAACTAAGTGAAATAATTAAAGTTAACAAACTAAAGCCACCTTATCTTTTAAGAGCAGGTCAAATAATTATCATACCCAATCAAAATACTAATTTTGATGCACAATCTAAAAAACCTATAGCTGTAAACATAAAAAAAATAAAAAAAGAAATAGTTACTTTTATATGGCCAACTAAGGGGAGGGTGATTTCTAATTACGGGTCAAAAAAAAATGGGACTTCTAACGAGGGCATTACTATCTCTGCTCCATCTGGGACCAAGGTTGTGTCCATAGCTGACGGAACAGTAGCTTACGCAGGTGATGAATTAAGTGATTACGGTAATTTAATATTAATCAGACATAGAGATGGGTGGATGTCAACATATGCACATAGTAAGAAAATTTTAGTGAAGCGTGGAGATTCAGTATATAAAGGACAGAAAATAGCGGAAGTGGGGCAGACTGGTAATATTAATTTTCCTCAGTGTCATTTCGAGCTACGCCATAAAGGAAAAGCTGTTAATCCAATATCTTTCTTGCCCAAGAATTAATTATTTTTCAAGAGTCACTCCAAGCCTTCCAGCAATTTCCTGAATAAACTGCCAGGCTACTCTTCCAGAACGAGCACCTCTACCTATAGACCATTGGATTGCATCTTTTTTAATTTGTTCTGTATCAATATTTAGTTTGTAATATTTTTTATATTCTATTACCATTTTTAAGTACGTTTCTTGGTCACAACTATGAAATCCTAGCCAAATCCCAAAACGGTCGGAGAGGGAAACTGTTTCTTCCACTGATTCACCAGGGTGTATAGATGATGATTGTTCATTTTCAATCATGTTTCTAGAAATTAAATGACGTCTATTAGAAGTCGCATAAAAAATGACATTATTTGGTCTACCTTCAATACCTCCCTCTAGTAAAGCCTTCAAAGACTTATAACTTGTGTCATTGCTTTCAAATGATAAATCATCACAGAATAGAATAAATCGTCTTTTACTTATTTTAAGAATTTTTAAAAGCAAGGGTAGGGTAGGTATATCTTCACGGTGAATCTCTATTAAGACCAGGGTTTGTGAAGAAATTTTTTTTGTTTCATTATGAACAGCCTTTACTAAAGAACTTTTTCCCATACCACGAGCCCCCCATAAAAGAGCATTATTTGCAGGAAACCCCTGTGCAAATCTTTGGGTATTCTCAAGAAGTGTATCACGAGCACTATTAATGCCATGAAGTAATTCAATATTAATAACGTTTACATCGTATACAGGTTCAAGGACTCCTTTCTCAGCTTGCCAAACAAAGGCATCTGATTGTGTTAGATTTGCTGCCAGCTCTTCTTTGGGGTATATCCTTTCAAGTATATCAGCAATCCGCTGCAAATTTTTGGTTAGATCCTCATTAAAGCTTTCATGAGAGCTCTTCAGGCTAAAAAAACCTCTAAAAAATTGTATATTATAGTTTTTAGGCACTTTTCTGACCCCAAATCAGGTAATGTGTTGTATGACGGTATCACAGCGTTCTAGGGCGTCAATGGCCGTATTTGATATGTGATGTTGCCCATAGGCTAGATTAGGCCTATCTTGTGCGCAAGAATCGTGCTTAATCCGCTAGATTCTACTTTTTGACCTTGGGAGAAACCGATGAAAAGACTCGCAATTCTTGGCATAACGGCCACTTTATTAACTACTCTAGGAGCTTGTATGCCTGGGCAACAAGGCGCTGGAGGTGGAGAATCTGGCGGTGGCGATATACTTATGTCTATACTGCCTTTAATCCTTATCTTTGTTGTTTTCTATTTCCTACTTATTCGACCAAACCAGAAAAAACAAAAAGCTCATAAAGAAATGTTACAACAAGTTGGCCGTGGTGACGAAATAGTAACCTCAGGAGGACTTGTAGGTAAAGTTGTTCGTTCTAGAGATGACCAACTACTAGTAGAGATAGCAACTGGTGTTCGCGTTAGATTAAAGAGAACAGGTATTGCTGATGTTACACGCCGTTCTGAGGTTGACTTTGATGACGAAGACGATTTTGAAGATGATCTAGACGGTGATGAAGAGGAATATTCTGAGGACTCTGAACTTGAGTCAGAAGAGGATAAAAAATCTGATAAATAATCTTCTCATTCCAGGAATATATAAGTTAAATCAAAGTTAAGAACATGCTAGATATTAAGCCATGGAGAATCATATTAGTAGCACTAGTTTGTGCTGCTGGCATTTTATTTATGGTTCCTAATTTCTTTGGTAAAGTAGACCTCCAAAATAACTACCCTTCCTGGTTGCCAAGAGAACAAGTATCTTTGGGACTTGATCTACAGGGAGGTTCTCACCTTTTACTTCAAGTCGAAATAGAAAGTTTAATAGAAGAGAAAATTGAGAGATTAGTTCCAACGGTAAGAACTGAACTACGTAGATCAGGTATTCGCTCATTAAATTGGAGAATAGATAAAAATGAGGTCATCTTTAAACTGGCAAATGTAGCTAATATAAATCGTGTCGAGAGTTTACTCGAATCTTTACTTACAGAACACAACATAGACCTTACTGAAGAAGCTTTTGTTAAAATTTCATTTACTGAAGATGCTCTAAGGGAATTAAGGATTGCAACTCTAAATCAATCCATAGAAATTATACGTCGCCGTATAGATGAAACAGGCGTTAGGGAACCTACAGTTGTTCGCCAGGGAACTGACCGAGTCTTGGTTCAGTTACCTGGTATTGACGACCCTGAGAGGATGAAAGAATTAATAGGTAAGACAGCTCGCCTTACGTTCCACTTGGTGGATCATAGAGTCAGTTCTGATGATATAATTCGAAACAAAATTCCCCCCGGCACTAAGGTGATGCAACTAGAACGCGGTGATGAGTTTGAACAAGAAGAACAGTCAAAAGAATTGATCGCAATAAGAAAAAAAGTTGAACTTTCAGGAGATGAGTTAGTTGAAGCATTAGCATCATTTCAAGATAATCAGCCGGTTGTCAGTTTCCGTTTTGATACATCAGGTTCCCGTAAATTTGGAGAAATTACTACTGAAAATGTTAATCGGTCCTTTGCAATAGTTTTAGATGATCGTGTAATAAGTGCCCCTAATATTAATGAACCAATACTAGGTGGCGCAGGAGTAATAAGTGGAAACTTTTCTGTACAATCTGCTAATGACCTAGCACTTTTACTTTCAGCGGGAGCTTTGCCTGCACCTATGAGGGTTTTAGAAGAAAGAACTGTAGGTCCAGGACTTGGTGCAGATTCAATAAGAGCTGGAACAATTGCCTGCATTATAGGTTTAATTGCTGTTATTATATTTATGGTTTTTTATTATGGTTTTTTTGGGCTAATTGCAGATTTAGCTTTAATTCTTAACCTCGTTATAATAATTGGTGTACTCTCTTTATTACAGGCAACTCTCACTCTACCGGGTATAGCGGGTATAGTATTAACTATTGGCATGGCAGTTGATGCTAATGTTCTAATTTTTGAACGTATCAGGGAAGAATCACGATCAGGCAGGACGACCTTTTCGGCCATGGAATCTGGATATAAACAAGCTTTCAGAACAATAATAGACTCTAACCTTACGACACTAATAGCGGCAATAATCTTATATCTCATAGGCTCTGGACCGGTAAAAGGGTTTGCTGTAACTCTTGGTATTGGAATTGTAACGTCCATGTTTACTGCAATGATTGTAAGCCGATATTTATTAATTCTATGGCTTAGAAAAAGGCGTCCAAGCGCCCTACCATTATAGCTGGAGAAATTTATGTTCGGTTTTCGTTTCATACCTGATCAAACTAATTTTCCTTTTTTAGAATTAAGGAAAATATTTTTTGTTTTATCTGGAATCTTAATTATTCTTTCTGCTGCTTTATTATCATCTAAAGAACTAAATTTTGGTATAGATTTTGCTGGTGGTATTGCTATTGAAATTGAAACTGAATCTAAAACTGACTTTACTCAAATGCGGAAATTATTAGATGTTCTTGATTTAGGTGAAATCAGCTTGCAAGAATTTGGTGTTGATAATCATGCGCTTCTAAGAATAGAACGCCAGGATGGAGATGGAGAGGCTCAACAGGCAGCTATTACAAGCGTAAAGCAAGCTTTGTCTGCCTATCCTGAAAAAATTACTTACCGTAGAACGGAATCCGTTGGACCAACAGTTGGAGGTGAGCTAATCCAGGCTGGTATAATTGCTATTATAGCAGCAATTGTACTCATGCTTGCTTATATCTGGTTTAGATTTGAGTTACCATTTGCTATCGGTGCGGTTTTAGCTTTAGTTCATGATGTTGCATTAACACTTGGCATGCTTTCTTTGACAGGTTTTGAGGTAAATCTAGCATCTGTTGCTGCAGTTCTTTTAATAGTTGGTTACTCAATGAATGATACTGTAGTTGTTTATGATCGAGTTAGAGAAAATCTTCGTAAGCATAAAAAGCTTTCTCTGTTACAATTATTAAATCGTTCAGTAAACGAGACTTTATCCAGAACTGTAATTACATCAGCTACGACACTATTGGCTTTAGTAGCTTTATTCATTTTCGGTGGAGAGGTTATACGTGGATTTAGTTTTACCATGATATGGGGAGTAATAGTAGGTACATACTCTTCTGTTTTTGTCGCTGCAGCCTTACTAATTTATCTAAAGCCCGAAAGAGATGGTAAGAAAAAATCTGAAGGCCGATACGCTGATGCCGAAAGACTACAATCAGAACATGAAAAAAACTTAGATATTAATGAAGGTTTATTAGGTATTGATTCTGAAAATAATCAAAATAATACGGATCAATCTACCTCTGAATTAAAAGCCAAAGTTCGTTCAAAGCGGAAACGCACCAGGCGTAATCGAAGGAATAGAAAGAAAAAATAATAATAGGATATAAATTTTGGAGATAAAACCTCATAAAATCGAAGAATATCAATTTATAAGATCATATGACTCCAATGGTTTTCTAGTCAGTGGTGTAAATTTTACAGGTCCAATCCTTATTTCTAAAGAACAAACATTTAATTGGAATTTTAAAAACAAAATAGAAACTATGACTTTTAGTGACGTTTCTAAGATAAATGAAATCCAAGATATAGATGTATTACTTATAGGTACCGGTAAAACATTTAAAATGATCTCTAATGACTTTCGTGCAGCTCTTAGATCAAATGGAATAGGAGTAGAAAGTATGGATACACCTGCTGCCTGTAGGACATACAATGTTTTGATTACTGAGGCGAGAGGGGTAGTTGGGGCAATTTTGCCGAATTCTTCTATTATTCAGTAATACATATTAGAAGCTACTTTCTTGCCATAATAGCTGCCGACAGGCCTGATCTAATCGATCCCTCTATTGTGGCTGGTAGATGAGTATCAGTCCAATCACCAGCTAAAAAAATATTTTTCCAACGAGTTTTTGTTTTTGGCCTTAATTTTATATTATTTGGTGTCTGAGCAAATGTTGCCCTTTTTTCTTTTACTATACGGAATGGGGGGATTGAATGATCTTCTATGTTAAGAGCTATTGAAATGTCTTTCCATAAAAGTTTTGCTATATTATCTGATTTTTCTTCTACCAAATCGTTTGCAGCACTTACGGTAGCTGAAACTATATTTTCTCTAAAAAATATCCAATCTACAGTTCCACCGATTAAACCAAGAAAAGGTGATGAATAGGGACGCTGAGGTATACGACTAAGTTTAAAATGGGCATTAACAATTGGCCTAGTTTCTGTGGGCGCTTTAATGCCAGGTAGCAGTTGTGGGGCAATATTTGAAGGAACAGCAATAATTACTATATCTTTTTTACTAAGCTGAATGTAGGAATTATTTTGAAAAATTAATTCTTTAGCTCTTTTTTCGGAAAAAATAATTTCTTTTAACCTTTCACCGTAGTTTATTTTTCCCCCATTATCTTCAATAAATTCTATCGCTGGGGTTATTAAGGCAGGGCCTAGCCCTTCTTTGGTAAAATATGGTCTTGCTGATAATTCCCCACCACCAAAAGTTAATTTAACCATAGGCCATAGTAGTTTTGCTGAAGCTGAGGAAATTTCAGTATTTAAAACAGCACGAGTAACAGGATCCCATAATCTTTCTTTCATATATTTATTTTTTCCTAAATATTTATCAACGGTAGCTGAACGTGAACCTGTAATAAGACGTAGCGTTGATAAATAATTAATCCATTTTGTATTAGGTATCCTTCTTCGAGGTGAAAATACCCACCATGGTATCTTTCCTGCATTAGGGCGTATATCCCATGTTTCTCCTGAAACTAGGTCTAAAAATGGAAAATGAGCAGGGCTTTCTGGTTGTAACCCTGTTTCGTTACCTATTACTTTTAAATAAGCAAATACACTCTTATTGGCACCTAATACAAGATGGTTTCCATTATCAATGAGACAATCAAGGGATTCATCAAAGAAGGAACGGCACCTTCCACCTGCATGGGGTGCAGCTTCATAGATATGAGTTGATTTATATCCTGATGCGGTCAGGGCAACACCTGCAGCTAAACCTGAAAGTCCTGCACCAATTATATGGAAATTCTTATTTTTCATATAAATTTCTTACAACAAAGCCTTAATAGAGGTAATTACAATACTCAAGAGATGATAACATATATCATACGCGATGTTAGATTCTGGAAATACATGCAAATAATTGATGTCTGAGGCTAATTGCATATGGGTATTGAGCATAAAAACGCAGTTAAACAAAGCACAGAGTATATAAATCTCTCTAAATTTGTTCGAGCTAGCGATTATGAGCGTTATTTAGCTGCTGGTTTTTCTTCTTCATCATTAAGAAGAGAACTTATTTACTTAATAGCATTTAATAAAGAAATATTACAAATACCTGATAAAGTTACAGAAAGCATGATTGGTCGTATAAGATTACAGTGGTGGAGAGAGTCTTTATTCGAGAGGAAACAAGTCGCTCGCACGGGCAATGAAATATTGGACGGAATTAATTTTTTACGTAATAAGTATGATATTGGAGATGATATTTTTGAAAACATTATAAAGCATGCAGAGTCTGATTTAGAAGGTTTTACACCAAACAGTATGTCAGATGTTATAAATCATTCTACTTTGTCGGGGGGGGCTCTTAACGAATCTATTGCAAATATATTAGCTCCTAATTTACCAAAAATTGCTATTTTAGCAAATCAATATGGTACTGCATGGTCACTTACTAAATCTATGATCGACCTTCCATACTTAGGTATACGGGCAAAATCATATTTACCACTTGACCATATACATAGAGAAGGTCTTACCGGGAAAAATATTTTTGATAAAGTTAATAGTAATAAATTATCTGTAATAATTAATTCTATTATTAATGAGGCAATAAATTTTTTACCTCCTACAGACGGTATTTCTAATCAAGACCTTAATCGGGCAAAACCTGTATTCTTATTAAGAACTATTACATTATATTATATTAATAAACTTCGTTCTAATAATTATGATCCCTGGGAGTTAACTCTGTCTTCTAATAGAGTCAATCTACTTTTAAAGCTTGGACTAGCTTCATTATTTAGTAAATACTAGATTAATAAAGTTATCTGTCTTTTCTTTTTCTTAGATGATTAATTAAAACTCCTATAGTAAGTCCAATAAATAATGGAATCATAACTATAAGAATAAGCGGTAAATTGAAGGTCCAAACCAATACATTAACTTCAATTGGTGTAACATTTTGCAAGGCTATAACTATCTGTAAAATAGTCACTAAAATAACAATGATTAACTTCTTATTTTGAAATATAAATTTCATCCTATTATGTTTCTCTACCAATTAATAATTCTCTAGATTTTTTTGGTAATTGTTCTAACCAATTATCTATTTCGCATAAAGCACGTTTGGATATAGCTTCCCTCCTAATTTTTTTGGGTAATTTATCTTTTAACGAATCAATTAATCCAAAATTAATATTCATAGGTTGAAAGTTTTTTCCACGCCCATCAACAGTGCCATTAATTATATATTCAACCAAAGCACCTAAAGCAGTAGAGGTGGGTGGTAGTAGTGGTTTATGGTCATATAATTCAGAAATAATTAATTGACCAACTATTAATCCGATTGCTGCACTCTCAACATAACCTTCTACACCAACTATTTGGCCAGCAAAATAAATATTAGTTCTATTTTTTAGACGTAGTTGTTTATCAAGAATATCAGGACTGTTTAGGAAAGTATTCCTATGTATTCCGCCTAATCTGGCAAAGCGTGCATTTTTTAAACCTGGTAATTGTCTTAAAATATCAACTTGTGACTTATGTTTAATTTTAGTCTGAAATCCGACCATATTATATAATGTAGCTGCTGTATTATCCTGCCTTAATTGAATGACAGCGTAAGGAACTTTACCGGTTTTTGGATTAATTAGTCCAACAGGTTTCATTGGACCATAACGAAGCGTATCAATACCTCTTGAGGCCATAACTTCGATTGGCAAGCACCCTTCAAAATATGGAGTATCACTTTCCCAATCTTTTAATTCTTTATTTTCTGCATGTATGAGACCTTGAACAAATTTAATATAATCTTCTTTATCAAGGGGGATGTTGATATATGCAGCCTTATCTCCACCTGGCCCGGACTTATCGTAACGAGACTGGTACCATGCAAAAGAAAAGTCTATGCTATCACGATAAATTATTGGTGCTATAGAATCAAAAAAAGCAAGTGAATTCTCGCCAGTATAATTGATAATACTTTTACTTAATAAATCTGATGTTAATGGCCCTGTTGCAATTATATGCTTCCTTTTATCAGAAGGTGGGGGAAGTTCTTGATACTCTTTTGTGATTAACTTAAATAAAGGTGAAACGGCTAAAGAATCTTGAACAGTATTAGAAAAATTATGACGATCAACTGCTAATGCTCCTCCTGCAGGAACCTTATTAAAATCAGCTGATTTTAAAATTAGTGAGTTACATTTTCGCATTTCTTCATGAAGCAGTCCTATAGCATTATTTTTATAATCATCAGACCTAAATGAGTTTGAGCAAACTAGTTCTGATAGTGTAGATGTTTTATGGGCATTAGTTTGTTTATTGGGTCTCATTTCAAACATTACAACGGGGATGTTTGCAGAAATAAGCTGCCAAGCAGCTTCACAACCAGCAAGGCCTCCACCAATTATAATTACTTCTTCTTTATGCATATTTTTTTAGAGTATCTGATAGATATCTACCGGTTTGACTTTTTTTAACTTTTGCCACTAATTCAGGGCTACCTTTAGCAATAATTTTCCCCCCACCTATACCACCTGATGGTCCTAGATCAACAATATGATCAGATGTTTTAATTATTTCAAGATTGTGTTCAATAACTATAATTGTATTCCCATTATCAACTAAAGTATGTAATACCTCTAATAATTTTTTTACGTCTGCAAAATGCAAGCCTGTTGTTGGTTCGTCGAGAATATATAAGGTTCGTCCTGTAGCTCTTCGAGATAATTCTTTCGCAAGCTTAATTCTTTGAGCCTCACCGCCAGAGAGAGTAGTAGCTTGTTGTCCAATTCTTATATAACCAAGCCCAACCCTATTTAAAGTTTCCATTTTTTTTCTAATTGAAGGGACTGCTGCAAAAAATGCTGATCCTTCGTCTACGGTCATATCAAGTACATCAGCTATTGATTTTCCTTTATATAATATTTCTAGAGTTTCTCTATTATACCTCTTACCTCTACATTCATCGCATTGGACATAAATATCAGGTAGAAAATGCATTTCTATTTTAATTAAGCCATCACCCTGACATATTTCACATCTACCTCCCTTAACGTTGAATGAAAAACGTCCTGCTTTATATCCTCGTGCCCTAGACTCTGGTAAGCCTGCATACCAATCACGTATAGGTCCAAATGCTCCAGTGTAAGTTGCGGGGTTTGATCTTGGTGTCCTACCTATAGGCGATTGATTAATATCAACTACCTTATCAAAGTTTTCTAATCCCTTTATAGAGCGATGAGCTCCAGACCTAACTCTAGATTTATTTATAATAGATGCGGCTTCAGAAAAAAGTGTATCAATTACGAGTGTAGATTTGCCACTACCGGATACACCTGTAATACAATTAAAGACACCTATTGGTATTTCTACATCTATATTTTGCAGATTATTTTCTGATGCACCAAGGATGCTTAAGAACTTTCCATCCTTTGCTTTTCGTCGATCATTCGGTATTTCTATACGTTCTTTACCCGATAAATATAAACCAGTTAAGCTATTTGCTGAGTCCATAATAGCCTCTGGACTACCTTCAGCTACTATTTCTCCACCATTAACACCTGCTCCTATACCCATATCTATTACATAATCTGCACTTCTAATTGCCTCTTCATCATGCTCTACGACAATGACTGTATTTCCTAAGTCACGTAGTTTTGTTAACGTAGCTAGTAATCTTGAATTATCACTTTGATGTAGTCCAATAGATGGCTCATCAAGAACGTATAAGACTCCTGTTAGTCCAGAACCAATTTGTGATGCCAAACGTATTCGTTGACTTTCACCACCTGATAATGTTCCGGATTTTCTTGAAAGCGATAGATAACCTAACCCTACATCATTTAAAAAATTAAATCTTTCCTTTATTTCTTTTATTATTCGTTTTGATATTTCTTTCTCTTTATCTGTTAGATGTGACTCAAGAGTGTTAATCCACTTAGATGCCTCTAAAATTGCAAAGTTTGTGACTTCTCCAATATGTAGATCATTTATTTTTACAGCTAGTGCTTCTGCTCTCAAACGATATCCATCACATTCTGTGCAAGAGTTCTCTGTTTGATACTTAGACAACTCTTCTCTTAACCAAGATGCATCTGATTCTTTCCAGCGTTTTTCTAAAGTCTTAATTATACCATCAAAAGGTTGCGAGATAGAATATTTACGGTTTCCGTCATCATAGGTAAATTCAATATTTTCACCACCAGAACCTTCAAGACATATACGCTTTTCGTTTATCTCTAAATCTTTCCAAAGTGTTTTTGTGGAAAAATTATAATGTTTAGCTATACTTGATATAGTTTGTTGGTAATATGGTGAGGAATTTTTAGACCAAGGCTTTATAGCTCCTTCATCGATTGATAAAGAAGGTTCAATAATAAGTTTAGAATCAAAAAATAAACGTAACCCTAAACCGTCACATCGAGGGCAAGCACCTTGAGGGTTGTTAAAGGAGAAAAGACGGGGTTCAATTTCTTCTATTGTAAAGCCTGATACAGGACATGCAAAACGTGAAGAATAAATGGAGCGTTCTCCAGAATCAGCATTTTCAATAACTAAAAGACCTTCTGTTAAAGAAAGCGCAGTTTCTATACTGCTTGCTAGTCTATTGCCAAGTTTATCTTCTATTTTAATTCTATCTACTACAACTTCAATATCGTGTTTAATATTTTTTTTAAGTGGGGGGACTTCATCGATTGAATAAATTTTACCATCAACTTTCACACGCGAAAAACCTTGCTTAATTAAATTTGACAGCTCTTTACGATACTCGCCTTTTCGAGCACGTACTATCGGCGCCATCAGGTAAATACGTGTACCAATTGGAAGGCCAGTTACACTGTCTACTATTTGACTAACACTCTGACTTGTTATTGGTAATCCTGTGGCTGGGGATATTGGCTGTCCAATTCTAGAGAACAATAATCGCAGATAATCATATATTTCTGTAACTGTTCCTACTGTTGAGCGAGGATTTCTTGATGTTGTTTTTTGTTCTATAGAAATTGAGGGTGATAACCCTTCTATACTATCAACATCAGGTTTTTCCATCAGTTGTAGGAATTGTCTTGCATATGCGGAAAGGCTTTCAACATACCTTCTCTGTCCCTCAGCATATATAGTATCAAAGGCTAGTGAAGATTTTCCTGACCCAGAAAGACCAGTAATAACAATTAGTTTATTCCGCGGTATATCTATATCAATATTTTTAAGATTATGTTCAGACGCACCACGTATAGATATAACAGAAGAATCTATCGGTTGAGCAACGTTTTTAAGCTTTTTTCTTTCTCTCTTGGACACTTTACTACTTTTCTAGTTGAGTTGGCTATTGCCCTTATATAATCCCATGGTAGGGTGGTATCAATATATCTAATATCAACAAATTTTTTTCATAATACTTTAAAGAGGGTATCAATGGCTGGTAGTGTTAATAAAGTAATACTGGTAGGAAATTTGGGTCGCGATCCTGAAGTTAGACAAATGCAGGATGGTAACCCTGTTGTAAACCTTTCTATTGCAACATCAGAGAGTTGGCGCGATAAATCAAGTGGTGAACGTAGGGAACGTACAGAATGGCACCGAGTGGTAATTTTCAATGAACGTCTGGCTGAAGTTGCTCAAAAATATTTAAATAAGGGTGCAAGAATATACATTGAGGGACAACTGCAAACACGTAAATGGACAGATCAATCAGGAGTTGAGAAATATTCAACTGAAGTCATCTTAAACCGTTTTCGGGGAGATCTACAGATGTTAGATAGACTTGGAGATAGTGACGGTAACTCAATTTCAGATGGCTCAAGCAGTGGTAATGATAGTTCTCAAATTCAAGGCTCTAACTCTTCTATTGGTAGTGACTTAGATGATGAGATACCATTTTAGCTAGTATCTTTATAAATACTCTTTATGTAGCAAAAAATACCATTATAAGCTATTGTTAAATATAGTTATTTTTTGTTTCAATGTATCATTGTTGCTTCTTTTAAAATGAGGTAAAATAATTAAACACGAATTTTTTCCGATTCGTCCTCATTTAACAATTTTAGAGGCTAGAGCAGGTCTTTGAATAACGAACCGCCGGCCCCGCCGCCTGAAAATCCAGAGGTTACAGAGGTGCAAGATTTTCCTCCAGTTTCAATAGAGGAGGAAATGAAACGTTCCTACCTGGATTATGCAATGAGCGTAATAGTATCACGTGCTCTCCCAGATGTTCGCGATGGTTTGAAGCCTGTTCATAGGCGCATTCTGTTTGCAATGCACGAAAGTGGTTATGATTGGAACAAAGCCCATAGAAAGTCTGCTAGAGTAGTAGGGGATGTAATGGGTAAATATCACCCTCATGGTGATGGGGCTATATATGATGCAATGGTTCGCATGGCCCAAAGTTTTTCAATGAGATTACCTCTTGTTGATGGTCAAGGTAACTTTGGGTCTATGGATGGTGATCCACCTGCTGCTATGCGTTATACAGAAGTTAGAATGGCTAAACCTGCCCATTCCCTTATTGAGAATATTGATAAAGATACTGTTGATTTTCAGGATAATTACGATGGTTCAGCAAGAGAACCCTCGGTATTGCCTGCTGAGTTTCCAAATCTTTTAGTAAACGGTGCAGGTGGAATTGCTGTTGGAATGGCAACAAATATTCCTCCCCATAACCTAGGTGAAGTAATAAAAGCTTGTTGTGCGTATTTAGACAATGAAGATATCTCTCTAGATGAGTTAATAGAAATTGTCCCTGGTCCTGATTTTCCTACTGGTGCTCAAATTTTAGGCCGCGCAGGCATGAGGCAGGCCCTAAAAACTGGTCGAGGATCAGTTGTTATGAGAGGACGTACTCATGTTGAAGAAATTAGAAAAGACAGAGAAGCCATAATTGTTACTGAAATCCCATACCAAGTTAATAAGTCTAGGATGCTAGAACGTATAGCCGAGCTTGTCCGCGATAAAAAAATTGAAGGAATAAGTGATCTGCGAGATGAATCAGATCGTGATGGTGTCAGGGTAGTGGTTGAATTGAAAAGAGATGCTGTAGCAGAAGTTGTTTTGGCTCAGCTTTATCGTTATTCACCTTTACAGACTAGTTTTGGTGTAAATATGCTTGCCTTAAATGGGGGCCGTCCTGAGTTAATGAATTTGAAGGATGTTATCTCAGCATTTATAGCATTCAGAGTGGAGGTAATTACTCGGCGCACTAAATTTGAGTTAGGTAAAGCAAGAGAGCGTGCTCATATTTTAGTGGGCCTTGCAGTTGCGGTTGAAAATATAGATGACATTATTGCAGCTATCCGTAAATCAAAAGACCCTTCGGAAGCTAGAGAGAGCCTAACTGGAAGAGATTGGCCAGTAAAAAATGTAGCTGACCTTGTAGATTTAATTGCTGACCCCAGACAAAGTGTAAGCAAGAACAAAGAAGTTCGTTTAACTGATGAACAATCAAGGGCTATTTTAGAATTGCGATTACAACGATTAACCGCAATGGAGCGCGATAAAATTGCAAGTGAATTACATGATATAATGGATCAAATAAAAAATTATATTCAAATCTTACAAGATAGAGAAACTTTAAGGGATTTATTAAGGTCTGAACTATTAAAAATAGATGAAAATTTTAGTGATCCACGTCGTACAGAGTTAGTCGAACAAGAATTTGAAGCAGATATTGAGGACCTTATTCAAAGAGAAGATATGGTCGTTACTCTTTCTCATACGGGATATGTAAAACGTGTTGCTTTATCTAAATATCGCTCACAAAAAAGAGGCGGAAAAGGCCGATCGGGTATGCGCCTCAAAGATGAAGATTTTGTTAGTAGCGTTTTTGTCGTGAATACTCATACACCTGTCTTGTTTTTTTCAACTGCAGGCAAGGTTTATAAACTTAAAGTATATAAGCTTCCAATTGCCGAACCTCAGGCACGAGGAAAGGCCCTTGTGAATTTATTACCATTAGAGGAAGGGGAGACTATTTCAACAATTTTACCTATGCCTGAGGAAGAAAATGAGTGGAGTAATTTAGAACTAATGTTTGCTACTGTATCAGGCTACGTAAGAAGAAATAGTGCTTCTGATTTTATAAATGTACCATCTAACGGTAAAATTGCCATGAAACTGTCTCAGGGTGATGGTATTATAGGTGTATCTATTTGTAGTAGTGATGATGATGTCTTGCTTGCTGCATCTGGTGGTAAATGCGTTCGTTTTCAGGTAACTGATGTTAGGGTATTCAAAGGGAGAAGTTCACAGGGTGTCCGTGGCATGCTACTCGCAGGTAATGATAAGATAGTATCTATGACCATCCTAAGCCATGTTAAACTGACATCTGAAGAACGGGATGGCTACTTTGGTAGAAAAAGAGAAGGGATCGTCCCAACTCTTGAAAGTGAAAGAAGGAATATTCTTTCCGTATCTGAGCAATTTTTACTTACTGTTAGATCTGATGGATATGGAAAACGGACTTCAGCACATGACTATAGACTTACCCGTAGGGGTGGTAAGGGTGTAATAAATATAGATTTAGGTAATAATAGCCATGTCGTATCGACTATGCCGGTAGAAGACAATTCTGGTGTAATGTTAGTAACTGACGCAGGTCAGATGATAAGGTGTGCAGTTGAAGATATTAGTAAAGTTGGACGCAGTGCTAGAGGAGTGCGTATTTTTAGACTTTCAGATGGAGAACATGTTGTGGCATTAGCTCAACTTGTTGATCAAGATAGCCATGAACAGCTGACTGAGCATGTTGATCAAGATATTAATAACAAAAATTCGGTTGATAGTAATTCTGGTGTTGCAGAATAATTTGTTTAAATTAGGAAACATATTCATTTTGAGGGTGTTTCAATGAGTAATAAAAAAGTTGGCGTTTATCCTGGTACATTTGACCCTATTACCGCTGGTCATACTGATATTGTTAAAAGAGCTCTGAGAGTTGTAGATGAGCTTATTATTGGAGTTGCTGTAAACTCAACGAAAAGACCACTATTTAATATCACAGAAAGACTAGAAATGGTCAGGAATGAACTTAACCCTATATGTCATGATAGGATAAAGGTCGAGTCATTTGATAATCTGCTTATGCATTTTGTCCAAGATGTTGGTGGAACTATAATTGTGAGAGGGTTAAGAGCATTATCAGATTTTGAATATGAATTCCAAATGACAGGTATGAATACTAGATTGAATTCTGATGTAGAAACTATTTTTTTGATGGCTTCTGAGAACCACCAATTTATAGCTTCAAAACTTGTTAAGGAAATAGCTGCTTTGGGTGGAGATATCTCCACCTTTGTTTCCCCAGAGATTGCCTTACGCCTAAAAAAGCGGTTGGCGTCTCAAGAGCGCTAAATAAACATTTCGTTATTCTAATGGATGTTAATTCCTTTGATTACAATCTACCCAAAGCTTTGATTGCTGATCGTCCAGTGATTCCCCGGGATTCATCAAGGCTGTTGGTGGTTGATAATAAATTTAGAAATAAACGGATACTAGATCTCCCTAATATTCTTCAATCTGGTGATACAATTATATTTAATAATACTCAGGTTATTCCAGCTTTGTTACATGGGCGTCAGAAAAATAAATCTATACAAATAACCTTAATAAGAAATATTTCAGGGCTTATATGGATAGCATTAGCAAAACCAGCTAAGAAAATTCTAGTTGGAGAAATTATTAATTTTGGTCAAAATTTCTCTGCCCTTATTACAAAAAAAATAGATGGACAATTAGAACTTAAGTTCAATTGTAGAGAAAAAGATTTCCCTGTTTATTTGCAAAAATATGGTGAATTACCTCTCCCCCCATATATAAAAAGAGACTCATCTCAGAATAATAAAGTAGAAATAAATTACCAGACAATTTTTGCAGAAGAGCCAGGTGCAGTCGCGGCTCCAACGGCTGGTTTACATTTTACCTATAACTTATTTAAACAACTTAAAGAAAAAAATATAAAAACTTTATTTTTAACACTTCATGTCGGACCTGGTACATTCCTGCCAGTAAGAGCCAAAAATACAGATCAACATAAAATGCATTCAGAATGGTTTAAAATTAGTTCAGACGTTTCTGATATTATTAATTATAACCGTAAGAATGGAGGGAGGATAATAGCTGTAGGAACGACAAGTCTTAGAGCACTAGAAACTGCTAGTAATAATCAAGGTATTATTAAGCCAATGACTGGTTATACGGATTTATTTATTGTGCCCGGTTATAATTTTAAGGTAGTAGATGTTTTATTAACTAATTTTCATCTTCCAAGGTCTACTTTATTAATGTTGGTATCTGCTTTTAGTGGTTTAGAAAAAATTTTAGATGCTTATAATTATGCTATAGATAAGAATTATCGTTTTTTCTCATACGGAGATGCTTGCTTATTATATAGGCAGGATTTACAAAAATAGTGGGAATAACTTTCCAAATAACCAAAAAATCAGGCTTAGCTCGGCGAGGTATCCTAAATACTGAAAGAGGTTCTATACAAACCCCTGCATTTATGCCAGTAGGAACTGCTGCAACAATTAAAGGCCTATTACCTGACCAAGTGCATAACACTGGGGCTGATATTATATTAGCAAATACTTATCATCTAATGTTACGTCCTGGGGTAGAAAATATTAAAAAATTTGCAGGTTTACATCAGTTTATGAATTGGAAACATCCAATACTAACTGATTCTGGTGGTTTTCAAATAATGTCTTTGTCTTCATTAAGAGATATTGATGAAGATGGAGTCACATTTAAGGCTCATACAGATGGTTCTAAACATCGGTTAACTCCTGAGCATGCAATTTATTTACAAGAATCCTTTGATAGCGATATATCGATGGTTTTAGACGAATGTACAGCATATCCATGCACCTACGAAAGAGCTGAAGAGTCAATGAATTTGTCAATGCGTTGGGCACTAAAATCTAGAGATGCTTTTAAGGAAAGACCGGGTAAGGCAATATTTGGAATTATCCAAGGTGGTATGTTTAATGATTTGAGGGCAGAGTCAATTGAATACCTATCGAAAATGCAATTTGATGGCCTAGCTATAGGAGGTTTAGCTGTCGGAGAAGGGCAGGAATTAATGTTATCAGTTCTTAATAATATCTCCTCGTTACTTCCTACCAAGTTACCGCATTATTTAATGGGAGTTGGTACACCTGATGATATCGTAAAATCCGTAGCAATGGGTATTGATATGTTTGATTGTGTATTGCCAACAAGGTCTGGCCGAACGGGTAGAGTGTATATTCTAAATGGTCATATAAACATAAAAAATGCGTCTTATAAGGATGATATGAGACCAATTCAAGAAGATTGTAGGTGTGACACTTGTAGTAATTTTTCGCGTTCTTATATCAATCATCTATTTCGTTGCCGTGAAATGTTAGGACCAATATTATGCTCAATTCACAACTTATATTTTTATCAAATGTTAATGAATCAGATTAGACTGTCTATCGAAGAAGGTTCTTATGATAAATTTGTAAAAAATTGGAAAAATAATTGTATTTCTCAACCTGCGGGTTGACCCAGACACATACCGTTCTTATTCTCCGCGGAAATAAATGGGGCGCGTAGCTCAGTTGGTAGAGCATCTGACTTTTAATCAGAGGGTCGCAGGTTCGATTCCTGCCGCGCTCACCATTTATATTGTAAGCTATATCAATGGTTTATAATATTTTTTTTATATTTAAGGTTATCTTATGTACTTTAATATAAGCACATAAATTCTTAATTTATTTGTCTATTTTATAAATGCTTATTAAAAGATTCATTATTAATAAATGTAGATATGTTCTTTTTACTCACTGATTATGGAGATAATGGTCCTTATACTGGGCAAATTAAGAGTATCTTAATTAAGAATGCTCCAGGGGTACCTATTATTGATTTATTCAATAATTTACCAAGTTTTAGGCCAGATCTATCATCTTATCTAATTCCAGCTTATACAAATAATCAGATAAAAGGAGGGATCTTTTTATGCATTGTAGACCCTGGTGTTGGAGGCTCAAGAAGGCCTCTAGTTATTTTTGCTGATGATCGTTGGTATGTGGGCCCAGATAACGGATTGTTTTCTCAGATATTACGACAAGCCATGACTTTAAAATGTTGGGAAATTAAACCTATTTCAAAAGTAAGCTCAAAAACCTTTCATGGTCGTGACATATTTGCTCCAATTGCTGCTAAAATATTTTCAGGTAGTCAAGATGAATTTTTATTTAAAATACCAATACCTGAAATTGATATATCTATGCCTGCTGATACAAATAGAATTATCTATATAGATCATTTTGGCAATTTAATAACTGGAATTCGTGGAAATACATTACCCTTTAATGCAAAAATAAAAGTAGGAAGTTTAATTATAGATAGGGCAGAAACCTACGACGATGTAGAGCATGGAAAATGTTTTTGGTACATAAACTCAAATGGACTAATAGAGGTAGCAGCAAGTAGACAGAGCGCAAAAGAAATATTAAGACTAGATGTTGGAGATTCTTTTTCAATTTATAATTAAATGTGAGTAGCAATTTGACTGATACAAGTTATCCTTCTGATGACAATAATCATATATCAAAGAATTATCACAATTTTTCTTGCCAAAATTTAAAAGGCCATTCTTTTAGGCAAATGGACCTTAGTAAAGCAAATTTTTGTAGATCAGATATTCGTGAAGCAGATTTTTGGGGAGCAAACTTAGAAGAAGCTATTTTAGATGGCGCAAATGCTCGTTTAGTATCAATGCAGGGTACTAATCTTAGTAAGGCAACTCTGGTTGGAGCTAACTTATGGGGAGCAAACTTAAAACTTGCTACATTATCTAGTGCATTACTAAGTGAATCAAATTTAGCTCAAGCTGATATGGCTGGAGCAAAATGCAATAATGCAAATTTTAGTAAATGTAATCTGTTTGGTATAGATCTTAGACTGGCAGTTTTAAAAAATACAAATTTTGGTAAATCAGACATCTCTGCTAGTCGTTTAGATTCTGCAGATTTTTCACGTGCAAATTTTAGAGACTCTGAAATGATTAATATTAGTGCACGTAAAACTAATTTCTCAGAGTGTGATTTTTCAAATGCAAAATTAGAGGATTCAAATTTACGTGGTTGTGACCTTACTAAAGCAGACTTCAGAGGGGCAGACTTAAAGGATGTTTCATTAAAAGAGTCTATTTTTAGAGAAACAATATTACCTGATGGGACAATTATTAATCATCCACTAGATAAGTGGCTTTAGTAAGTTAATTACAAATAATGTAATTCCTATTTATTTTTCTAGGATAAAGGTTTTAATTATGAAAGGTAAAATTGCATTCTTAGGCACAGGCCTGATGGGAGAACCAATGGCTGCTAACTTGATTAATAGTGGCTATCAGGTCTTTGTATGGAATCGCAGCAAAGAAAAGACAAATCGGCTAAAAAGTATTGGGGGGAATATTGTATCAACACCACAAAACGCTGTTAAGGATGCAGATATCATATTCACAATGTTAGAGAATGGTTCAGTAGTTCGCGATATATTATTTAAAAGTAATCTTAATAATATTATAAAATCAGGTGCAACCGTAATTGATACAAGTTCTATTCCTCCAGACTGGGCTAAAGAACATGCCTCATTGCTATCTAAGAGGGGAGTCGCTCATATCGATGCGCCTGTTTCAGGAGGAACTACTGGGGCGATTAAAGGCTCCTTAGCTATTATGGCTGGGGGGCAAGTTGAAGAATTTAAAGCTGTGGAAGATGTATTCTCTCCCTTAGGTAAAGTCGTGTACGTCGGACCACCCGGATCGGGACAATTATGCAAGCTTGCAAACCAAATAATATGTGGAGGATACTTAGTTGCTGTAGCAGAGGGTCTTCATTTAGCTTCTAAGGGAGGTGCAGATATAATAAAAGTAAGAGAAGCATTAATGGGTGGGTTTGCAGACAGCCAGGTATTACATATCCATGGTGAACGCATGGTCAATAGGGAATTTGAACCGGGAGGTAAGTGTAGAATATTTGTAAAAGATTTAGAAACTGTCAAAGAAACTTCTAATCAACTAAATATTAATTTACAAATGGCTGATTTAATAAGAAAAATGTATCTAGATGTTGTCAATCTTGGTTTTGGTGAAAATGACCAGGCTTCTATATTATTAGCAGTAGAGGATAGTAACTCAAAAAAATAAATATAATAATAAGATTATCTTTTTCTTATTATTAATTTGAAAGATCATAAATAGTCAGACATATAATGTTTTATAATACTTTCTAGGGAGGAAGCCTTTCTTAGTCCCAAATTAAGAGCTCTATCATATTTTCCTGTTGAGGGCCATGTTTTACAAATATTTACAATATTATTATCTGGCATATCTATTATTTTATCTAACAAATTTTCACTTGTAACGCTGATAAGAGTATCAATCATCTCTTCAATATTTACAGATATATTAGGAAAGTTTATTGTACGATCATCTCCTAGTTTTATACTTTCGATTTCATGAAGTTTAATTAACCCCTCAATAGCATCATTATAACCTCCAATTGCTATTGAGGTTGATCTAGGAACCGGTAGCTCACAAACTTCTCCATTTAAAGGTTCTCGCAAAACTCCACTTGCAAAGCTTGAAGCCGCTTTATTAGGCTTTCCTGGTCGAATTATTGTTGTTGGCAACCTTGCTCCTCTGCCATCGATAAATCCTTTTCGAGTATAGTCTGATAAAAACAATTCACATGCTGCCTTAGTCATCCCATAGGTACTTTGGGGGGTAATCTTGGTGGAATCGTTTACTATATCCTGCATCATAGTTCCGCCATAAGATGCAAAACTGCTTGTAAATATTACTTTAGGAATATTATTTAATGCACGTGCTTCTTCAAACAAGTTTAAAGTACCATTAATATTTATTTTTATGGCCATATCAAAATTTTGTTCTGCACCTGAACTGACAATTGATGCTAAGTGGAAGATTGAAATATTTTTGTGTGATAAAAGTTTTCTTATATATTGTCGGTCTGAAATATCACCGTTACTGAAAGTGATTTTATTATTAGCCACAATAGAAGAGGGGGGGAGGGCTAAATCAGATAATATTATTTCCTCTACAATCTCTAATTGACCAGACGAATTAGTAAGAGAACCTTTTTTTAGTATATCTTCGGCTAGTCTTGAACCGAGAAAACCAGCGCCACCAGTTATTATCACTTTCACTTTTATCTACTCCTGCATATCTTGATAAGGATAGAGATTGATAGTGTAGTAAAGTAAAATTAGTGGATAAAGCTTAAATATCACTGTTCATTTTATTTCATTAGAAATTTGGAGGATAAGGTCAGTGATTTCAGTCTCACACATTCCACAACACGGTTCATATCCATGACGCGCAAGTACATCTCGCCAGTGCTTATCGCCAGAAGTTGCAGCATTTTCAATCTGCCCTTCAGTTAGGCCATTACAATTACATATATACAATTATTTATCCTAAATAGTATTTATGAATGCGAATGATTATCAAAGTCATCTTATTGAAAATCAATGATTTTTTTTATTTATTCTTAAAAAAAATGTTATAAGTAATTATTCTAAATATTATTGAATATTTTTCACCACTAACTCTGGGGGGAGTAATGAAAGGGGAAAGAGAAGTTATCGATAGCTTAAATGCTGTCCTAAAAAATGAACTTACAGCAATTAATCAATATTTTTTACATTCAAGAATGCTTAAAGACTGGGGGTTCCATAAACTTTCTCAAAAAATTTATGATGAATCTCTTGGTGAGATGAAACATGCAGACCAGTTAGTTGAAAGAGTCCTTATGCTTGATTCTCTTCCTAATTTACAAGAATTAGGAAAACTTAAAATAGGTGAAAACGTAGAAGAAATTTTTAAATGTGATCTTTCATTAGAAGTTCTTAATCAATCGTGTGTTAAAAAAGGTATCGTTTCATGTGAAAATAAACACGATTTTGTGTCACGTGAAATATTACAAGGAATCTTAGCTGATACAGAAGAGCACATCGATTGGATTGAAGAACAACAAAGTCGTATTAATCAGGCTGGAGTACAAAATTATCTACAAGAACAGATGGAAGAAACTCCCGCTGGATAATAGTTAATGTTAATTTCTTTAATTTAATTGTATGTTTTTATTGCTTTATTGCTCCAAATGTAAAACCTCGACTAAGATGTTTATGTATTATTAGTCCGCCTATTACTAATGGAAGGGCGCCTAGAAGACCAAGGGCTACCTGAATATGTGGGGCATGTCCTTTTTGTGCTATTTCTACAGGGATAGTTACCCATGCGCCACTTGCTAGAGATAGGGCGATTGTCCCTTCACTCCAATTAACAATAAAAATAAACATTGTTGTTGCAGCAAAGCCTCCTTTAATAAGTGGAAGAGTCACAAAAAAATGTGTTTTCCACCTCGACATTCCATCCATTAATGCTGCTTCTTCAATTTCTTGAGGCACCTGTTCTATAAAACTTTTTAACATCCATGCAGATAATGGAATTGTATAAACTATATATAAAATAGTAAGAAGGATGGGTGCAGATGCACCTCCCATTATATGACCTAAAATGCCAAAAGGTATTGCAATAGCTATAGGTGGAACCATCCTAAAAGATAGTATTTGTATAGGTATAA
>CETH01059955.1_pt1 | contig 47546 bp, 46 predicted proteins | sample 361461 | NCBI WGS metagenome assembly CETH01 (sample SAMEA2622695, study PRJEB7988) | marine metagenome | isolation source: saline water (ENVO:00002010), including | reverse complement strand
GGATAGATACATTTTTACCAATATAGGGCAAGTCTTTTTCAAGAATTGGTCCTGTTGCAATATAAATAGTTTTTCCATCTACCACCCAGCTTCTTACCAATTCCTCTAGTTTCTTCCATATTCCCCTGTTAAAACTTGGATTTTGAGGGCTTATATTGCTCATGTAAAAAGATTCACTCATAGCTGTTTTGCTTATTTTCATATCAGCTGCTGGAGCTAGATGTCCACGGTCAAAGCCTGATCCTTTATAATCTGATAGAGTTGATGAGCCTGTAGATACTTTAGGATCTATTCTAAAATTATTTTTTCTAGCATAAGAACCTGTTATATTTGCTATTGTTATCTTGTATGCAACCCAATTAGCCTGTTCATGGTTTTCATTATAGGATAAGGTATAATAATTATGATTAATTATTTGTTCACTATCATTAATCCTAGGTAATTCAAAATCAGTATTATCTTCTGAATATAGATAGCTTGATGAAGTACTTAATATTATGAAAAAAGATAATAGGTATTGTCTATTTAGTAATTTCATTATTTAGCTTATTAATCAGTAGTGTCTGATAATTCTGCTATTTCAGTGCTAATTGGCTTTGAATCTATCTCTTCAACATCTCTTAATTTTCTTCCAATAGCTCTGGTTCTTGTTCCTTGTAATGTTTCAAGTGAAGAAGATGCAGTTTTTAACTGTGTTTGAACCTTGGATAGATGTGATTCAAACTTTGAAAACTCCGATTTAACACCTGCTAAAATTTTCCAAACTTCACTGCTACGCTCTTGAACAAGTAGTGTTCTAAAACCCATTTGCAAACTATTTAATAATGCAGAAAGTGTTGTTGGGCCAGTTAAAGCAATTTTATATTTTGATCTTAATGTTTCCATTATGCCAGGTTCTCTTAATACTTCAGCAAACAAGCCTTCTACAGGCAGGAACATAATAGCAAAATCAGTTGTTTCTGGAACGGAAATATATTTACTTGAAATATCCTTAGCAAATCCATCTATTGCGCGAATAAGTGCCTTTCTAGCTGATTCTACGGTATCTTTATCTGCTACTTCATATGCATCAAGTAAAGATTCATAGCTTTCTGTTGGAAATTTTGAATCAATGGGAAGCCATAAAACACTATCTTTATCCTTGCCTGGCATTTTAACGGCATATTCTACAGAGCCATTATAATCAGGGTTTGTAGCAACATTATTGCCATATTGATCAGGTGTTAATATTTGTTCTAATATATTACCTAACTGATATTCACCAAATACACCCTTTGTTTTAACGTTTGATAAAACTTTTTTAAGATCCCCTACTCCTGTTGCTATCGTTTGCATTTCACCCAGACCTTTATGCACAGCATCCAATTGCTTTCTTACTTGATTAAAAGACTCACCGATTTTCTTTTCGAGTGTTTCCTGTAGTTTTTGATCGACAGTTTCACGCATTTTATCAAGCTGTTTAGTATTATCATCACGAATGTCTTTTAATTGATTGTTAATGGTTTCTCTAACATCTTTTATGTTTTTTTCAAACCTATCACCAAACTCATTAAGTGTTTTTGATAATTCCTGACGATTTTCAAGAGAGCTTTTATTAGACTCTTCTCTATTTCGTCCAATTTCATCATGTATTAATTTTATTTTTTCATCTAGGGATGCTTCAAACTTTATATTGCTTCCCTCGCTTCCCTTATTCTGGAATTGAAGAAATATTAGGATTGCTGTTGCTATTAATAATATTATAAGTAATGATTCTATCATTTTGGTATTAGTCTCCTCATATCATCTCTAGTTGCTGGCCCGATACCTCTGATTTGTGGTGATTTAGAATTACCATAAACAGATATATTGATATCATTATTATAGCCATTAGAATCAAGCTTGAAGCGTTCTTCTTTTTCAATTTGTTTTATCCAGTTCATTATAAAATCATTAATATTATATATATTTAAATCAAATTTATTAATCCATGGATTATCAGGGTCATATAAATCTATATCACCATTTAAGTCAGCTTTAAATAAATTAGTATTAAGATTAGATTTTAAACTTACATTGTTTTTCTTAACAGATCCTGTTATAGATAGATTATCTATATTAAAATCAGTATAACTATCATTATCAATCCCAATTCCTTTATTCCAAGTCATTTGATCGACAATGCTTAAGCCAATATTATTTATTTGTCCATTAACAGTTAATTCTGAATTAGACAATAGATTAAGAAATGCTTCTTCCTCTTTGCTATCTTTAAGCAAATCAATTGATGATTGTAAATTTTCAAATTTAACATTAGCTTGCAGATTACCCGAGTTTGGTAAACCTGTTAAAAAAACAGGTTCTTCACCAAGGTAATCAATCAATCTATTCATATTTAAATCAATTAGTTGGGGGTATTGATACCTTACTTCGAATTCTGAAAAAGCACTGTTCCATCTTGAGTCTTCAGGATTGTAGGTATCAATAAAAACATCAGACCCTAAAGATGCGGTAAATCCTAAAAATGGATGATCTATATCAAAGAGAAGTTGGATTTTATTATTTTTTGGTAAGTATTCTGCCTCAATATTCCAATATTTGATTTTTAATAAATCTTCTGTAGGTAATTCTACAAAATTATCAAAATTAAAATTATCTGATAAATCCTCTCCATCATATCCAATTAATTTATCCACTGAAAAATTTCGAATAAAAAATTTCAATGATTGATTAATATTTGGAAGCACTCCATTTCTATTGATATCCTCTAATATTTTCTGATTTAAATATCCATCAAAAGTAAAACTAGCTTCACCAAGAGAATAAGCCACTTGCGAATATTCATCAGCTTCTAGGTAATCTTCAGGTCTACGCATAGGATCTGTATACTTAGGATGTTGATAAAATTCAAGTTTCATATCTTTAGAATTTATATTAAATGAAGAGACCTTGCCTAAATTTTCATCATAAATAATTTGTTCTACTAAATAGAGTAGTTGATCTAAAGATAAATCCATTTTTATAATTCCTAATGAAACAAGCAGGCTTTTATCTGCTTTGTAATCATATTCTTTATTTGGATAGTATCCCACATAAAATTCAAGATTATCTACTTCAAATCCATTGGGGCTGATTCGTATGTCATCATATGAGATAATAAATCTATCTCGACCATCATCAAGCATAAATTTAGTTTTATTATCTTTATAGACTTCTCTAAATCCAGCTGATTTTAAAAGAGTGCTCAATCCTCTGATTGCTACATTATCTACAAATTCGTTTATTGCATTATTTGCATCTATGCAATACTCTTTTTTAGAAATATAATTACCTCCAGTACATTGAGCTTGCTCGCCCCAGCCTTGCCAATAACAATAGTTATATTGACCGCTTTGACATTCTTGTTGGTTAAGCTCTGAGCATAATCCTTCGGTGCTTTCTGATATCCATTCACACGCAGGATTTAATTGACATGCATATGAAGATGCATTATCGCATTGAGATAAAATAACACCTACCATAATGATTGATAAGTATAAAATTTTCATGGTCTCCCCCCAATTAATTGAATGCATTAAATTACTATTTATTTAAATTAATTACAAAAGCAACTTTTAATTTTATTATTGATTATTATAGATATTATACAATTCAGAGAATGTAACAATTTTATAACCCTGTTCTTTTAGACCTTTTAGCGTTAAATCCATTGCTTCAAAATTCCATTCACGAAAACCCTTTTCAGGCATATGAATTAATATTATAGATCCATTCTTTATCTTTCTTAAAATAAAGCTTGAAATCCATTTAGCATCAGGGATAGATGTATCATTTGCAAAACCATCGCACATAATATGCCTGTATCCTTCTTCATCTAAAAAATTATCCATTGTTTTTGAAATCTTAGCATGCGGAGCTCTATACCATTTTGGTATATTATCTGTATATTTAATTAATTTATTGTATGTTGAGTCAAAATCACTTTTAAATTGTTCTTTAGAATATTTATTATAAGGAAAATCATACATGCTATGATTTGCAAGTTCATGACCATTATCTAGAAGATTTTTAATTGCTTCATAGGATGTATAATCGCAGTGACTACCACTTGTAAAAAAAGTTGCTTTTGCATTATATTTCTTAAGCAATTCAACAACTTCATCAGTCATATCTCCATTTGGATTATCTCTTCCACAAAAACCATCATCTATTGTAAATGCAACAATTTTATCTTCTACATCTAAATAAGATATTACATTATCAGGAAATACCATATCTGCCATAAAACGCATTCCGGGCAAGCTTAAGGTTTCCCAGATAGCCTTCCTTGTAAATATCTTAAATTTGGATAAATCTGACACCCGTTTAGGATCTGTGTCTCTACCCATTGTCCTATTATTTGCAGTATCAGCAATAATAAAAGATGAAATAATAACTAAAATAATTATTTTCTTCATGATGCAAAGATTAATTTAAAATCAAATTAACTAAAGAGATAATATCTTGTATATTTATTGATGAATCACCATTTAAATCTGCTCTACAATAATCTAAATCAAATAATTCTTCATTTGATAATATTAAATTTACAATAGCTATAATATCAATAACATTTAAGACGCTGTCATCATTTACATCTCCAGGATTGCAAGAATTGTGAATAAACAGACTGTTTCTTTTATAATTACCCTTAAAGGTATACCAAGACCCACTTAATTCACTTAAAGCCTTAATATCGGTAATATAGACTGAATTTACAGTTCCTGCTAATATCTCTAAATCTCCATCTAAATCAATATCATGTATTTCTGGTGAGCTAGAAAATGCAAAGTCATATTCTATTGGAGAATTCTCATAATGAGAAAAATCAGAATTTATAATAGATAAAAAGCCAAGGTCATCTAATATTACCATTTCATCAAATCCATCATTGTTTATATCAGATGATAATATAGAACCTACCACTCCACCGTTAACTTGTAGAGGAAAACTCTCGTGTCCATTTCCATTAAAATCAAGTGCATATACATCACCATTTGAATTTCCAAATATTATATGTGGCTGATTATCTATAAATGATATGGATGGAGATGTAGTTATTTCATAGCCGGTAATGTGGCTAAATAAAACATCTCCATTGTTATCTATAGCATAGAGTGTACCTGACTTTGATCCTGATACAATTATAGGTTCTCCATTATCAGAAATCACAAGAGGGTCAACTCGAAATTTATCATCTCCTTGAAAAGGAAAGCCTGGGGCTATCAATCCATCATCATAAATCAAATAAATATTATTATTTTCTGTTCCAAAAACAATATCTTCTTTACCATTTTGGTTAAAATCATATAGAGCAACACCTTTTTGTATCTTTTCATTTATATCTATTGGGAAATTGAGTACATCACTCCCATCATGATTGATAGCATAAATTTTCTTACCTGACCCTGAAAATCCCCCTACAATAATCTCTAATTGTGGATCATCATCAATATCGCCAATAGCGGGGGTTCCAATTAACCAGCTATTTGCATCATATTCAAATAATAGTTCTGAATATGAAAAAGCGTATACTCTTTTATCTTTTGAAGTAAATATTATCTCAGAATATCCATCATTATTAATATCTGCTACCGCAGGTGTACCCCATACCTGATTTCCAGTTTCAAATGGAAATATATCTGTTTCTAATTCAGTTCCATCTAGATTCAAAACTCTTATAAATCCAGTATAGTCAGCAAAGTATATTTCGTTTATTCCATCATTATTTAAATCTGCAATAGTAGGAGCACCTGATACTTGACTGCTTGTATAAAAAGGAAAACCTTGCTGCAGAAGATTAATATTTAATGTAAATAATGTTTGGTTTTCAAAAAGTAAATTTTGATTATTTTCTGTATAGTTTGCACTTAAATCTAAAATGAGTTCAAAATCTCCTAAATCAATATCAGGGCTAATATTTATTACGTACGCACTTGATAAACTTTCATTATATAAAAGTGTATTATTAAATATTATTGTTGGATTATTAATTATAATATTATCATTAGAGCTTAATGTTGCTTGAATATTATTCGCATTAATGCCATCTGAAAAATTAGCAATATTTAAATCTACAATAATTTCTTCTCCGGGATTAATATTGCCATCTTCATCTGAATCATAGCTTAGATTATTAAGTTCTGGAATAAGAATTAAGTTTGTTACGGTAAATTCTATAGTTTCTAAATCTTCCCCAACATAAGAGATATTAATCCCTCCATTAGAATTATCAGATAAAAAACAAGAAGGATTTGTTGTATCATTAAATTTTGTTCTACCTGTTTCTTGGCTAAATATTGCTGCGCCAAATGATCCGCTTGATGTTAAAGTTCCACCATATCTATAAAGATATACTCCATCAGGAGGACCATTTGCATTTCCATTGTATTCTGTATTAATTCGATAAATCAATAGACCATTATCATCTCCAGGTGTATTAACCTCATATATACCTTCTTTTACTCTATACTCTACAACGAAATATTCAGTATCTGAAACAGGTGAATTTATACGATATATATTATTTTCACTAGATGACAGCGGGTTTATTTCATAGGTACCACCATATTCTACTTGAGGTAAAGAAGTAATCCAATCCGTATATCTGTATTTCATATATGCCCCCATAGATTGGGGTATATCAGATGAAGCATCCATTACATCCCAGCCACCAACAGCCACAGGAGCAACATCATCATAATAATGATATAGATCAGGTGCTCCAAGTGAATGAAAGAATTCATGACAAAGGGTTCCAACTGTAAAGTATCCCCCTTGATCTAGGTTTAAATTATAATCATATACCCTACTTCCATTTATATATACATCAAAAGAGTATAAGGCCCATCGATGTGGCCATAATAAATCAGACCAACCTGTAGGGCTACCACTAACTAGAAAAGTAACATTATCAATATACCCATCATCATTAGAATCAATATCTAAATCATCGGGTATTTCATCTGCAATATACTCCATCGCATTTTTTAATAAAGTATGCTCTCTTATTCTTGCCTGATTATCATTTTGATAGCCTTCGGGATTAGTGTTTTCATTATAAGGCTTATAATAATTTCTATCATATTGATCTTGATAAGATAAATTGGTTTCAAAATCACATGCAGGATAATGATGAGTGATAACATCAAGCAATTCATAAGAAACCTCTTTAAAATAATGTTGCATAGATGGCCCTTCTGGATTATTAAAAGGTCCATCGTAAATATTCCGAGGATTAGAGAATTCTTCTTCATCTGCAAACCTTATAAAAACATTAAGATTATTGATAGTGCCTACTGATGGAGCGTCTCTAACTTCTACATCTCTAAAATATCTATTTCGCCTATCTAGGTATTCGCTTTGAGATATCTTTATATTTGGAATAATATTTTCATCATCAGGATTAATAGATAAAGCTTTAAAAGATGTTGCTTTGATTATTTTATTATCTTTAAATGCATAATAATAATAGCCATCTTTACTATTTTGTACAATGGTATAATTATTCTCATCATGAAGTCTTTGGTAAAATTCATCACCAGATATAAAACAATTAATAACCTCACCATTAGGCTGAACTAATTCAATAGGCATATTATTGAATTGATTTGACATTAAAGTCGATATTAGTATAACTACTATTTTAATCATTAGATAATATAAACTTTTTAATTTTTTTAAAGTATTCTTCTCTTGCAATAAAAATAATATTATTATGATTAGCTCCACTTACTCTATAAAAATCTTTATTTTTAGATGATGATTCTAAAAGCATAAGCTCTGCTTGACTATAAGGTATTATGTCATCTAAATCTGCATGGATTATTAATAGCTTACCATTATATTTTTTTATTTTTTCTAAATTCATAAATCCATCTTCCAATGAAAAATCTATTTCTTCTGGATCTACATTAAGGAGATTTAATAATGGATACTCTGTAGCAAAGCCACTCTCTATTATGCATCCACTTATATCATCTTTAAAATTATTTATAATTTCACATGCTGAAGCGCTTCCAAGAGATCTCCCCATAATAAATATTTTACCACTGTATTGATTATTATTTAAATATTCTTTAACATATTTGAATACTGTTTTTGAATCATCATGTAGATTTTGCTTATTAGGAAAACCTGTTGATAAACCGTAGCCCCTGTAATCTGATACTATAAAATTTAAATCAAAACTATTATAGTATTCAGCAATATCATCATACTCTTGAGCTAATTCAGCATTACCATGAAAAAATAGAATTGTTGGTATTTTTTTATCTTTAAGAAAAAAGCGGGCTCCAATTTTTTCTCCATCATTCATTTTTATAACATGGTCATTATCCTCCTTTGGAATATGAGATTTCCGAGGGTAAAATATTGAATCTATAAGTTGTTTTTTATTCATATATATTATTATTTAATACATCTATAAACATGTCTAAATTTTCAAGATGTGTGTTATGCCCTGAATTATCTATAATATACTGCTTTGCATTCTTATTTAAGCGAATCATTTCTCTTCCTATTTTTATATACTTATCATCTTCAGAACCATTTATTACATAAATAGGAAAATCAAATTCTTGAAATGCCTTATCATAATATCTCATATTGCTTGGGCTGAATATTTCTAAGGCTTTTGCTAGCTGCTTACTATCATTTAGGAGTCTATTTTCCCTCTGTTTTATCCAACCTGATTTATTACGCTTCATCTGATTGATAAACATTGGGTTTTTCTCCCAAACATTTATAAAGGATTCCAGGTTATTTTTTAGATCTACTGCTAATTCTTTATCATGATAATATCTTTCACTGCGAAGCTCACTTTCGTTTATGCCAATCGATGAGCTTTCAATTATTAATGAATTGATTTTATCTTTAAATTTATCTGCGAATGCAATAGCCAATCTTCCACCCATTGAATAACCACATAAATTTATTTTTTTTAAATTTAATTCATTAAGGATTATATATAATTCGCAACACCAATCATCTATAGTATAATCTTCATCAATATTTTTAAATTTGCTTTTATTATGGCCAGGAATATCTATTGCATATGAATGCTTATTAAATTTTTCAATAACAGAATCCCAAGATTTATAGCATCCTGCAAATCCATGGAGGAAAAGATAAGGAATATCCTCTGATACATTATTTTTTTTAATAAATATTTTACTTTTGCTTGTTTTAATATACAATTTATTTTTCTCTATGAAATTTGCTACTACTTCTTCATATTCACAAATTGAAGTGGAATTTCTAAGTTTTTACTCTTAAGCTCACCCATAACTTCCTGCAAATCATCTATTTTTTTACCTGTAACTCTGACTTGATCACCCTGAATTTGAGAATTTACTTTTAACTTCATATCTTTTATTAGAGTATTTATCTTTTTACCATTTTCTTTAGATATGCCTGATTGGAGTTCTACCTTTTGTCTAAAAGTCATACCTGAAGCACTCTCAATATCATTGTATTTAAACACCTTAACCGAAACCTTTCTACTAATTGCTCTATTCTGCAACATATCAACTATTGTATCCATCTGATACTCATTATCACCCTCTATTAATATATAGTTATCACCTTTATTTAAAGTAATACTTGAAGATGAACCTTTGAAGTCATATCTATTATTTAAGTCCCTCTTAACCATATTAACAGCATTATCTATTTCCTGCATATCTAATGAATTAACTATATCAAATGATGGCATAATACCCCCTTATTTATTTATATTTTCTAAGAACCAATTTTCATAAACATTATTTTCTATACTGATATCATGCTTAATGATTTCTACAACTTCATAATTATGAAGTGATTTAATGATTTTAACAATATTATCCGAATGCTTATCAATTGATTTTATAATCATCTTATATTCTATTGATTTTTCAATTTCATTATTCCATTTATAAATACTTTTAATATTATCTATAACCTGTATACAAGGAGAATATCCTGACTTAATCAGGCTACTTGATATTTTATCGATAATTTCTTTACTATCTGTTGTAGTACTTATTATGCAATACATAAATTCAAATTTATGGCAATTTAAGATTCGGCTTTTCTGTAAGATTTGGTCTAAGTACAGCATTTTTATCTTTCAAATCTTTTTTAACCAGTTCTATAGCTTTATTTAGCTGTGTATCAATATTATTCCTATAATCTTTTGGGCTTATATGAACTTCAATATCTACATCTGTTCCATAATTTTCAACTTTCCATCCAACATCTTTGAACCAGAAAGAGAACTCTGGCTGTGAAGTAACAGTTCCATCTACAAGAGAGTTTCTTGGCCATATACCAATAACCCCTCCCCATGTTCTTCTACCTATTAGTTTACCTAATTTCATCATTTTCCATGAATGAGAAAATATATCACCATCAGAACCAGCATATTCATTTGTAATTGCAACCATTGGTCCTCCTGGGGACTCAGATGGATAAGGCTCAATTCCCATCCACCTAGTTAGATCAAAACCCAATCTCTTTTTAGCAAGTTTACTGAGTAGTATTTGAGATACATGACCGCCTCCATTATAACGAACATCTACAATCAATCCATCATATGCTATTTCAGCTAAAAAATATCTATGAAATTCAGCAAAGCCATCAGCACCCATATCCGGTATATGTAAATAGCCAATTTTATTATTAGACTTTTTATGTACATAATCTCTATTTTTTTCAACCCAATCTCTATAATGAAGATGATTTTCACTAGCTATTGTCCTAACTATAACATCTTCTGTTTTCTTTTTATTTTTCCTTTGTATAGTTAACTGTATATCTTTATTAACTTTATTTACTAATAAATGATTAGGAGTTATTTTATTAGTAAGCTCTATATTATTAATTTTTCTTAAAATGTCCCCTTTCTTAATATTCAATCCTGATGCATATAATGGAGATTGTCTACTACTCCATACATCTCCTTTAGCAATATCTGTAATCAAATACCCTTTTAATGACTTATTATATTTAAATGAACATCCGAGCATACCAATATTGTAATATCTACCTGGATTATAATCTCCTCCAAATTCATAACAATGAGAGGTGCCAAGCTCTCCTTGCATTTCCCACACTAAATCAGAGAATTCACTACGACTTCCTACTCTATCAACTAATTTTTTATATCGATTATAAACCTTATTCCAATTAATCTTCGACATATCAGAAACCCAGAAAAAATCCCTTTGCAGCCTCCAAGCTTCTCTATACATTTGATGCCATTCTTTATTGATATCAATATTTAATCCAATTCTAGTAAAATTAATTTTACCTGTATTGCTATCAAATTTAGGCTTAGCTAAATTTTCTTTTGTTACAGGTGTCTTAATATCTAGTATTCTCACTTCTCTATTTGAGGCAGTTATAATTTTACCATTTCTAGAATCTATATAAAAACTAGATACATTTGACATATATACTTTCTCTTCTAAATTATTTAAATCATAGTACTTAATAGTTCCTTTTGACGGCTCATTCATATCATACCATCCATCATTTCTTGAGCCTTCAATTGGCCAATCTAAATAGTAAATTTTATTATCATAAAAACCAAAAGAACTACCTAGTATAGATTCCCTTACAGGAATTTCCATAATTCTATTTTTTATATCTTTAAAATCAATTTTAACTTTTACTTTACTTTTCTTATCTTTTTTCTTTTTCTTATTTGGCTCATCTATTAATGGTAATTTGATAAATGGACTTTTAGTATTTTTATTAAGTGCTATAATATATGGCTTTTCACTCTTCGTAAAATTTAAATCGAATTGAATACTATCATAAACGGGATTAAATGTTCGCTTTGAAGTGAATGCAAGGTATTTTCCAGAATCATCAAAAACAGGTGAAAAATCACTATTTATGGCATCTGTAACACTATGTGTTTTGTTCTTCTTAATATCATATATTTTAATAATAGAAACTCTATTTGTCTCTGAACAATTATATGCAATATAATTTCCATCAGGAGACCAATTGCATTGCATGACATGATTAGAACTACAATCTATTGTTTTTATAGAATCTTTTTTAATATCTACAAGCAAAAGTTCATGCTTATGATTTACTATAGCTAAATGATCTGATACAGGTGATTTTTTAATTGAAAGAGGCCTACCTATTGAAACATTTAATATCTTTGCCTTTTTTGAAGTATTCATACTATATACTTCTAATTTTTCATCTCCACTTTCATCTGAGCAAGTTATAATATTTTTATCATCAGTTAAAATTAAGGAATGCCTATATCGAACACCTTGATGTATGCCATATTGTATAACAGGTCCATCCCAATTACCCATAGTAAAGTTTTTTCCTCTTGCTATAATATTTAGCATAGTAGCTTTTGAATTAAGATTAATATTTTCTAAATAATTAAAAGCCGAATCAAATTTTCTAGATTTCTTAGTAAAGCCGCTTCTATAATTAATTTCTACTTTAATTGTTTTGTCATTAGAAATATTATACAGATAAATATCTGCGCCACTATGATAGACTATGCAATTACCATCTGTAGATGCATTACGTGCATAATAATTTTTATGGTGAGTATGCTGTTCTAGTTTCTTTCCGTTAGCATTACAAGAATATATATTTCCTATTCCATTATGGTCAGAAATAAAATAAATCCTATTTTTAACTATCATAGGACAAGCCATATTCCCTTCAATATCAATTAATTTTTCAAAATTAAATTTATTATTTTTATCTATCCATAACTCTCCTGCAGTACCTCCCTTATAACGTTTCCACCTTGCTGGATCTTGAGTATTCCTACCTATAACAGTAATATTTTTAGAAAAAGATATATTTGAACAAATTCCAAAATTAAGAGCTTTTGATTCTCCTCCTTTAATACCTATACTTCTTAAATCAGATATTCTAGAAAAAGGTTTCTTTGCATCCGATGCATATATAATATTATTATCTCCATCCCATGCTACAATTTTACTAATAAAAAAACCATCAAAGGTTAATCTTTCAGATACACCTCCAGTACTAGGCATTATATATACTTCAGTATTACCATCCTCTCTGCCAACATAAGCTATCCATTGTCCATTTGGGGATAGTAATGGTGTTGATACTTGAGATATATTAGTAGTAAGTCTTACAGCTCTTGAATCATCAAGAGTCACTGACCATAAATCATCTTCAGAGACAAAGACAATTTGCTTATTATTAATTGTAGGGAAACGATAATATCCTAACATAAACACTCCATTTTTAATTAAATATGTAGCTAAATTTAATTTCATTAGCTACTTATCTGAAAACTATTTTATATTTTAATAGATATTCGTGAGAGATAATTAATTTTTCAGAACTTTCAACTTATTTATAGGGTTACTTACTTCCTTATTCAAAAGTAGGCCTTGCTTAATGCTGAAGGAAACTTGCGATTAAGGAGGAGTTTCCCACCGTACTTTTATTAAAGTGCTCTGAAAAATATCTCTTGCGAATATTTATTTTAACCCTATTTTTTTAATTATTCGATTATAATTTTTTGTATTGCAAGATATTTTAAATTTAATGAAATCATAATCATCTAATCTATCTAAAACAATAGAATTTCTATATATATAATCAATATTTTTTAAAGAATCATAATTAATCTTAATTTCGTAATTCTTATAATTATTAATGACAAGTTCATCAATTTTATCAATTAAATCATTTATTCTTAAATCACTTAAAGCAGAAATCATTAATGGTTTATTATATTGATTATTTATTTTTGAATATATGCTACTATCTTTAACCAAATCTATCTTATTAAAAACATAAATCGCATCGCACTTATCTGCATTAAGATATTTTAATGTATCATTGATAGTTTGAATATGTCCATTTATATCCGTCGATGATAAATCAATAACTTTTATAATTAAATCTGAATCTTTAATTTCAGATAGAGTAGACCTAAAAGATGCAACTAAATCATGCGGTAGCTTTCTAAGAAATCCAACAGTATCACTAAGAATTATCTCTGATTTACTAGGTAGTTTTACCCTTTTTGTAGTTGTTTCAAGGGTTGCAAATAGTTGATCTTTTACATATGCATTATATCCAGATATTTTTTTTAAAATAGATGATTTTCCAGCATTTGTATAACCCACTAAAGAAACTTTAAAGACATCCTTTCTTAATTTTTTTTGATTTTTTCTCTGTTTTGATATCTTCGATAAATTATCTTGGAGCTTTTTTATATCATTTCTAATGATTCTTCTATCAATCTCTATCTGTTTTTCTCCTGGACCTCCCCTTGTCCCTATCCCTCCCATTTGTCTTTCTAAATGAGTCCACATTCCAGTTAACCTTGGCATCATATATTTTAGTGTTGCTAATTGAACTTGTGATTTAGATTCATTGCTTTTTGCATTCTTTTTAAAAATATTAAGAATTAAGCAAGTTCTATCAATAATCTCTATACTATCTTTTGATATTTTCTTGATATTCTTATAATGGCTAGGCTTCAAATCATCATTGATAAATATTGTATTTATATTTAATAATTTTGCTTTATCTAAAACTTCCTTTATTTTACCTTTGCCAAAGTATGTAGCAGGATCAATATTTAAACGGTTTTGTTTCAAAGAATCCTGGATATCATAACCTATTGTATTTGCTAACAATTTCATCTCTTCTATTTCTTCCGATATATCGTTCTTATTATGACTTGGAAGAATAAGTGTTAAAAGAATACTATTAATCATTTCTAATAGCAGATGTAGAAAGATACATTTCAACAAAAATAAGCAATATAATAATAATGAATAAACTAATCCATATATCGTAACCTACTTCTATATTATTAATATTAGTAATTATATCTGATGAATTATTTGAAACGTATGATTCGGCAGGCATTAAAGATTCAATTTCTTTGGTATTTAAAAAGGATGACTGTCTTTCTTTAGCATTAATATTTAATGAAAAATGCTTCTTGCTATATCCTTTTTTAATTTTATAAAATCCCAATTCAGAAAACTCAACGCTTTTTTGTTTATTAAATATAAATTCTTGATTTGAAGGACTTATAATGGCATCACTAGAGTATAGTTGATTAAAATTTTCATATATCGTATTATTATCATAATGCTCTAATAAATCATAATTCATTATAAGATTTTTAAAAAAGGGTAAAATATTTCCTTTTAATGGATAGTTAGTAGATTTTAAATCTAATGATAATGATGAGATTACTAGCTCTACATTCCCCCTATTGTAACTATTTAATAACATATCATTATTATTAAGACTTATAACTGAATTTGTATCTACATCCATCGATATATAATTAAATATTTTAATATTTCTTAATGGGTTGTTAGAATAAATATTCTTAAAGTTTTGATCTTTAATTGATGCTAAATCTATTTCTAAATATTGATTTTCAATAAGTTCCTTCCTGTATGAATCTTCAAATTCCAAATCAGGCAATATTTTTTTTAGACTTATAAAACTATTATCTTCTAGATCAGGAAAAACTATAACTTTCAAATTATTCTTTTTAGATATTTCCTGAATTTTATAGTTTACCTTATCTGTTATATTGTCTAATCCAACTATAAACAAGATATTATTTAATTTAGAGCTATTGATATAGGTGTCTGGATTATAATAATTAAGAGATATTATAGATTCATTTATATTAAAAGATGTTAAGATATTCTTTAAATATCTATTATTCCCATCATCTATAATATCAATATTGATATTTTCTTTAAGGTTTATATTAAAATAAAAAATATTATCTTCATTAACATCATCATTCTCTAATTTAATTAAACATAAGTGCTCACCATAATTTGGTACGGTCAAATCAAATAATACTTTTTTAAAGTCGCCTGCTGAGATATTGATATAGCGCTTACCGACATTAATATCATTAATAAATAACTCTATTAAATGATTTTCTACATTATCAGAACCATTATTCCTAACATCTACTTCAATCTGAAAAATATCATTAGCTAATATCAAATTATTATTTGTTATTACATTTGCTATAGACAAATTAGTTTTAGAAATATTTGAATTTATATAGTTTATATACCAACCTTCAATTTTTTTAAAATTATCAGAAAACAAATTTTCTTGACCATCACTTATCAAAAATAAATATTTATTCAAATAACTGTCATAGTCATTTATTAGATTAAATACACCTTTTAAAGAGTTGTATTTATAACTTTTTCTTATTTTAATAAAATTAGGATTTATATCTTTTTTATCATCATCATATAATATTTTATAGTCATCTAATGAAAAAATTATAATTCGCGTATCTTCATTTAAAGGTTGCAGAATATTAGCAATAAGATTATTTACATTTTTACTAATATTATAGTGCATTGAGAATGAATTATCTATACCAATAAGAGCTATGGAGCTTGTGTCTTTAGATGAATCATAATTTGCATTATAAAAAGGCCTAGACATCATAACTATAAAAAAGAGTATAATAAGAGTCCTTATAATTATCAATAAAACATTTATAATATTAATTTTTTTAATAGATTTTTTATTAATCTCATCTAAAAATTTTATAGAACTAAAAAAAACATCTTTATATTTATTTCTATTAAATAAATAAATAATTAGAGGAACCGAAATTAATGGTAATAACCATAAATATAATGAAGAAATAAAACTCATATAGAATTAAGTATATGTAATAAAAATGAAGCAACTAAAGGCACAGTGACATTATCATATTTAGTAGGTGTTATAGATTCAGTGATAGCTGCTAATAATGAGCAAACCATCAAAAAAACCATATCTAAATTGCTATTAAGAAAGTAGTTTAAAATAAAAACCAATATGCAAGAAGTTATCAAAAATACAAAGCTACCTTCCAATGTCTTATTAAATAATAATTTGATTTTACCATACTTCATACCATATACTGCTGCTGCAGTATCACAAATAGAAGCTATGGATATGCTTATTATTGCAATATCTTTTTTAAAAAAAACAATAATAAATAATGAAACAAGAACAAGTAAAGTTGCACTCATTGGGCCTTTTTTTTCATATGGGCGTATTGTACTATTAATAAGATGTAAAATTGGAAGGTTTATATCCTTTTTAAAGTACATTCTATACATATCAATAGTCAATACAAATATTGATAAAAGAGTAATAAATACTAATATTGAATTTGGCCATAATAAATAATATACTGGTACAAAGAATGATAAAAGATGAAATTTTTTTCTCTTTATTTCATTATCAAAATTTAATAAAACTTCATTTTTCATTAATTAATTCTAAATACCTTTGTTTAACATCATCTACACCATATAAAGCAGAACCTACAATAGTAATATCTATGCCAGTATCATAAACTCTATCTATAGTTGATAAATTTACTCCCCCATCAACACCTATAGTAATATTGTATTTTTGCGCCTTATCTGAAAGATATTTCATACTTTCAAGGGTAGACTCAATAAATTTTTGGCCACCAAATCCAGGGAAAACAGACATTATTAAAATATAATCTAATTCACCTAAATAAGGATTTAATAATTTATAATCCGTATCTGGATTAATTGCAATTCCTGCTAATTTATTACAAGATTTAATAGCCTCTATATCTCTTTTTATATCTTGACTTGCTTCATAATGAATAATAATAGTATCGGAACCAGCTTTAGCATATTTTTCAATATATTCATGAGGATTTTCAATCATAAGATGAGTTTCAAGATGCAGATTTGTAACTTGTCTAATTTGAGATATGATAAATGGTCCAAATGTTAAATTAGGAACAAAATGTCCATCCATTACATCTAGATGTAATCGTTCTACACCTAATCCTTCAACAAGCTCTATATCTTGCTTTAATCTTGTAAAATTAGCCGATAATAATGAGGGTGATATTTGTCTATTCATTTTCCGTAGTATCCTTTGATATTATTAAATTAATTTCTAATGGTATCGATAGTTTTTTATTTTTAGGAGGATCTTGTTCTAAGACTGTATTATTTAATAATCTAGAGTCATATTCATACCTAACCTTTCCTAAAAGCAATCCTGCTTTAGCAATTTCTTCAATTGCATTATTTAAAGTTTTATTAATTAAATCTGGAACCCTATAGTAGTCTGGTGGATTGCCAGAACTAACAACTAAAGTTATAGGTGTACTATCTGTAATTTTTTTTCCACTTTTAGGATAATGATAAATAATATTATCTTTAATTATATTTTCATTATACTCATAAATAGTAGTATCAATTAATATATTATTTCTATCCAATAGAAGCTTTGTACTTCTATATGATTTATTAATAAAATCGTCCATTATAAAATCTTGTTTAGCAGATGCTATACTAATTTTAATATCTCTACCTATTTTCACTTTTGTAAAGGGTCTTGGAGAAGTAGCAATAACTTCATCTTTTTTATAACTTGGATTATATTTCATATAATGAACTTTTAAATTAAATTTTTCTAATTTTTTTTCTGCTTCACTGATATGCATAGAACGTACATCTGGAAGATACAATTCATTACCTCTTTTTGTTAAAGTTGGCAATATTAAAAAATCTAGCACTATAATAGATAATATAAAAATTAATAAAAAAGAAACTGAGTATTTAAATATTTTATGCATTTTTAATTAATTTAATTGCAAACATACCTTCATAGTTATCATTATTTGGTAAAATCGTCATTCCGCCAAGCTTATTAATAAATTTTAAAGGGACAATACTTTTAATATCAGATATATTAAAGTTCTTATTCTTATTTAGAAATTTAATAATATTATATTCGTTTTCATCATTAAAAATTGAACAAGTGGAATAAATTATTTCACCTCCTACTGATATTTGGTCTTTCATATTATCTAATATTTCATATTGAATATCTTGATTTTTTTTTATTTGGCCTTTACTTAATCTCCACTTTACATCAGGATTCTTTCTAATTGTTCCAGAACTACTGCAAGGCAAATCTAATAAAATTTTATTATAAATCCTTTTTGATTTATAGATTGAAGCATTATTGCATAAATATTCAATATTAGATAATCCTAATGTTGATAAATTCTTTTTTAACCTATCTATTCTCTTTTTATTGATATCCATACAAACCAATATGTTTTCATTCTTTTTAATTTGGCCTATAAGAGAAGATTTGCCACCAGGAGATGCACAGGCATCTAATATTGAATGATCATCAGAAGCTATTTCCATTAAATTTACTACATGGCCAGAAGAAGGATTTTGAGCATATAGATAACCATCATTTAAGAGCCCTATCAAAATACCATTATTATCAAATTTTTCAACTTTTATAAAAAAATCCAAATAGCTATCTTGTATAAAGGCTATGCTATTTTTATTAAGTGTATTTTTTATAGATTGAATATCTGTTTTAATTAAATTAACCCTTAACCATATATCTGGTATTTTTAAACTTAACTTTAAAAAATTTTTAGCTTTTATCAGGCCATGTTCATTAACAATTTTTTGGACAATCCATTTAGGGCAAGAAAAATTAACTAAATCAAGATTTTTATTAGTAGAGCTATAATTAATCTTAAATGATTTTTTTTCAATTTTTCTCAATATAGCATTAATAAACTTAGATGACCTTTTATATCTTAAATTAGATAATTCTATAGTAGTATTAACAGCTGCATAATTAGGGATACCATCACAATACAATAATTGATAAATCCCTATATATAATAATGTAAGTGTCTTATTATCAATTTTTTTTATTTTAGAATATTTTAATATATTAAAATCAAGCACTTCTTTGTATCTTAAAACTCCTTTTGACAGATTAATAATAAAATTTTTATCATTTTTACTTAAATAATTATTTTTACGGAATTCTTTATCTGTTATAATTTTAAAAGATTTACTAGAAGATAAAAAATCTAATAGGAGATTAAATGCTATATTGCGAGGATTACTACTCAAACTTTTGAACATTCGGATTTGAATTCATAAAATCATTAGCCGATATTTTATTAGAGCCTTCTATCTGTACATAATTTACTATTAAATGTCCCGTTTTTGTTGCAATGAGTAAATTATTACTATCTCCTAATATAAAGAATCCATTATTATCAGAGATAACTTTTGATGAATAATAAGTATCAAAAAATTTAATTCTTTTATTTTTATATAATGCATATGCTCCTTTATATGAAAATGCTCTAATTTTATTATGAATATTTAATGCTGTATCTTCCCAATTTATTTTATAATCATTCTTAGTAATTTTAGGAGCTAAATATTGATTATTGTCATTATTAACTATCTCTGGGTAGCTAAGACCTGATTTGATTTTAATTATTGTATCTTTTAAAATATCCTTACTCAAAAATGATAATTTATTATACAAATCATCAAAAGTCATCAAATCATCTATTGGGGTTTCTAGTTGTGATATTATTTTACCCCTATCAATTTTATCATTTAAAAAAAATGTTGTTAAGCCAGTTTTATCTTCTCCATTTAGCAGCGCATACTGTATTGGAGAGGCTCCTCTGTATTTTGGGAGTAAAGATGCATGCAGATTTATAGCACCATTTTTAGCTAACTGGTAAATAGATTTAGGAATAAATTTATATGCAATAACTATAAATAAATCAGCATTAATTTTTTTAAGATTATGATATAAAATATCATCTTTTAAATCATTACATTCAAATATTTTTAAAGATAAATCTAAGGATTTTTTTTTAACTGGACTCTTTTTTTTAACTAAACCTCTGCCCATTTTCTTATCTGGGTTAGTAACAACAAGTTCTATATTAATATCATTAAAACTATTTAAATATTCAAGAGACTTAGCTGCAAATTCAGGATTGCCGAAAAAAACGATTTTCATAGTAGATATAATTTATTTATTATAAATCGAAGCAATATAGCTCTTTAAAACATCTATTTTCATATTATTACTATTAATCTCTACAATTTCTTTTTTCTTGCCTTTAATAGATGCAATTGTGCCAGTAATGCCACCCTTTGTTACAACTTTATCTCCCTTTTTAAGATTTTCAAGCATCATAGAATGTTCTTTTTGTTGTTTTGCTTGTGGGCGAATCATAATAAAATAAATGATTGCAAATATTAATAGATAAATTGGAAGAGGCCCTAATGTTTTAAGTATATTAGCATTAAAACTATTTAATTGGATTAAATTATACATATTGTATTTTAGTAATATTTATTTAAATATATAAGTATAATGTTTAAAATTGGAAATATTAGTATAAGAAACCCTTTATTTTTAGCTCCTATGGCTGGTGTAACCGATCATCCATTTAGGGTGATATGTAAAAAATTTGGAGCTGGTCTAGTATACACTGAATTTGTAAGCGCTAATGGAATTATAAGAGAAAATGAAAAAACTCTCGATATGATAAAATTCACTAATGAAGAAAGGCCAATAGGCGTGCAAATATTTGGTGAAGATCCAGAAACAGTATCTCAGTCAGCCAAATATATATACAAAGTATTTAAGCCTGATTTAATTGATATTAATTATGGATGTCCTGTTCCTAAAGTAACCAAAAAGGGAGCTGGGTCTGCAGCTTTAAAGGATTTATGTATTATGAAGGATATTACTCAATCAGTTATTGAAAGTGTTCCAGAAATACCCATCACTGTAAAAATGAGAGCCGGATGGAATACAGATAATATAGTATCAACAAAAGCGGGAATTATGCTAGAAGAAATAGGTATACAAGCCATTACTCTTCATGGAAGAACAACAAGTCAATTATTTAAAGGCAAAGCAAATTGGGATTACATTAAAGAACTTAAAGAATCAGTCAATATACCAATTATAGGCAATGGTGATGTTGAAAGCTATTCAGATTATCATAAGATTAAGAATTATACAAAATGCGATGCTGTAATGATTGGAAGAGCAGCTTTAGGAAATCCTTGGATATTTCAAAACATTATTAATAATAATGATAATGCAGAATTTAAAACTAATAATTTAGACGTTGTAGTTTCTACATGCAAAGAGCATATTAAACTATTAGTAGATAATAAATCTGATAAAGTATCTATAAATTTATCAAAAAAACATTTATCTTGGTATCTCAAAGATTTTAAAAATGCAGCTTTATATAGAAGAGAGATTATGAGAAGTGAAGATATCAATAGTATTACAAAAGTGCTCGATAGTATTATTTAAATCTAATTATTTTATATTTTTTCTAGAAGTAAGTTAAATTCAATTTCATTAACGGGTTCACTGATAATATATCCTTGAATTTTATCACATGCATATTTCTTTAAAAACTCTATTTGATTTTCTGTTTCTACTCCTTCTGCAATAACTTTCATTCCGAGCTTATGCCCAAGGTCTATAACAATATTTGCAATCGTAAAATTTTTATCTATTAGATTACTATTAATTGAAGAGATAAAAGATTGATCTATCTTTAATGTATCTATAGGAAACTGCTTTAAATAGCTTAGAGATGAATAACCTGTGCCAAAATCATCAATAGATATTTTAACTCCCATTTTTTTTAGTTTATTTAAAATTCTATTAGTTTTCTCTGCATCTTGCATCAAAATAGTTTCTGTTAATTCAAGTTCAAGATATTTAGGCTCAAGCTGTGTCTTGCTTAGCGTATCATCAATTAAATCAATTAAATTTGATCGTAAAAATTGTTTCGCTGAAATATTTACTGCAGATATAAGCTTATAACCTGCATCATGCCATTTTTTATTTTGCTTGCATGTTTCACGAATAATCCATTCACCAAGAGGAATAATCAAATTTGTTTCTTCGGCAATTGGTATAAATTTATATGGTGGTAAAATTCCTCTATCTGGAGTATTCCATCTCACTAATGATTCAAAGCCTATAATTTTATTTGATTGCAAATCTATTTGAGGTTGAAATAAAAGCAAAAATTCTTTTTTCTCTATAGCTTTAAAAAGATTACTCTCATTTGAGAATCTTTCTGTTACTTCTTTGTTCATTTGAGGCTTAAAAAATTTATATTGATTTTTACCTTTTTCTTTAGCTTTATACATTGCTACATCTGCATTTTTTACTAGTGTTTCTACATCTTTACCATCCTGAGGATAAATAGCTATTCCTATGCTAGCAGTAATTCTTAATTCTTGACCATCTATCTCAACACTATTCAAATCATCATTTAATATTCTTTTAGATAATTTCCTTATATCATCAGTATCTTTTATTTGAGGCAATATAATAGTAAATTCATCTCCTCCCCACCTTGACACAGTGTCAGTTTTACGTAGTGTTTTCTTTAATCTTTTTGCAATTATTTTTAATAATAAATCTCCTGCAGAATGTCCCATAGAGTCATTAACGTATTTAAAATTATCTAAATCAATAAATAAAATTGCAATTTGCTTTTTATTCCTCTCTGCATCATGCATAGATTGTTCTAATCTATCATTAAATAAAACCTTATTAGTTAAGCCTGTTGTTTGATCATAATAAGCTTTTTTCTTAATTTCACTATTATCTATTTTCCTTTTTATTGCCATCGCTATTTGATCAGATACAAAAGTTAAAATTCTTTCCTCTTTTTCAGTAAATCTAACTTTTTTATCATAGCTTTGTATTACAAGTGCACCAAAAATCTCATTCCTATTATTTTTAAGAGGAACTCCTAGCCAATCAATAGATTTACTACCACTTACATTCATATTTTTATTTTTTATAAATGTATCATTTTGTTCTGGATTAACTAATATCGATTCACCTGTTTTACAAACATATTCTGTTAAACCATTCGCTATTGTTCTTGATTCAGGCTTACTGTCAAATTGATCTACAAAATATGGAAAATGCAATATATTATTATCCCAATCAGCTATTGCTATATAAAAATTATCAGTATATATAACTTCACTTAATATTTTGTGTATTATTGAATAAAGCTCATCTAAATCATCAACATAATGACTGGCTTCTGATATTCTATAAATACAATTATTCAACCTATTATCTGCATCAATTGAATTATTATCCTTAATAAATGATAGGTCGTATAAATTATTATCAAAACTAACTTTTGTTGATTTAAAATTAAGATTATATTTATCTGTTTTTACTTGATAACTATTTTTTATTTGATTAATAAGAAGAGAAGAAGATTTTTTTATTTTTAATAATTCTTTGTCATTCAAAAAGTCTTCTAAGCAATTAATTTTTTGATTATCATTAATAGAAAATATAGATTTTGAAGATTTGCTAATGAATTTAACTTTAAGATTTTTATCAAAAACAATAAATGGCTCTTCTAGATTATCTAATATTTCTATATATTTATTAAATTCATCCATTAATGTTAAATTCATCAGGGCCTATCATTCCACCAGATATAATAATTTTTAAACCATCTTCAACAGACATCTGCAATTCTTTAGTTTCAGAGGCTTTTATAAATAATAAATAACCAGATGTTGGATTTGGAGTTGTTGGAACAAAAACATTGTAGTATAACTCTTCCTTATCCATAGTTTCTCCTGTTACCATGCATATAGTCCAGACACCTTTCCTCGGATACTCTATAAGGACTACTTTTTGAAAAGCTTTGCTGTTTGGCATTGATAATGTAGCAGTAATCTGTTTAATAGATTTATAAATTCTACTAACAACAGGAATTTTAGATAAAATAGACTCAAAAAACTTATACATTTTTTTACCTATAACATTAGATATAACTAATCCTAATATATACAAAAATATAATAGTAAGAATAAAGCCTAATATCTTTTGCATTGGAGATATAACTGTAAAACCAGCAATCACATACTTAGAATTTAAGCTTTCTGGGAAAAAAATACCTATAATAGAACCACCTGGACCTGAAAAGAATAAAAAAAGATTCTTTATTATCCAATAAGTTAATGCTATAGGAATAATAGACATTATACCTGTAATTATATATTTTTGCAATTTTTGTTTCATATTGATTTAGTTAATTGCTTAAATCTATGAATAATAGATAAAATAACACAATAGATTTTAATGTCTCTCAAATCTTGTATCTAGATCTGATAAGGTTAAGTTAATTATAATAGGCCTTCCATGTGGGCAATAATAAGGATGCTCAGTAGAAAAAAGTTCATCCACTAATTCACGACACTCATCTGGAGATAATTTATCACCTGCTTTTATTGCAGCCTTACAAGCATATGTTGATGCCATATATTCTATAAATGCTGAATTTGTATTTTTTGTCTTAATATATTGATTGAGAATTTCTCGAATAATATTTTCCTCGTGTTCTAAAGGTAGATTACTTGGCACGCCTTCTAGAATAATAGTATTTTCTCCAAATTCACGAAACTCAAAGCCTATTTTTTCTAAATAGCTAATAATTTCTAATAAAAAAATGTATTCTTCCGGGTCAAATTTTATAACCTTAGGAAATAATATCTTTTGAGATGAAAGCCCATCCCCTTCCAAGCTTTTTTTTGACGATTCATATAAAATTCTTTCATGAGCTACATGCTGATCTATTATAATAATTCCAGATGTTATTTCTGTAATAATATATTTATTATGAATTTGCCATATATTATTGCTTTCTATAGTTATTTTATCATCACCTAAATTTTTTAATCTAAATTCTGCTGCTTTTATATTCTCATCATATTTATGACTAGAATTATTAGACATAGAAATCAATGATTCTTGTTTATTATCCATCATATTAAATGGCAATATAGTGTTTTCAACATTATCATTTATATTTATACTACTATAACTTGGAATTGTCTTAAATATATCTTTTAAGCCGTCAGAAACAGCTTTTCTAAATATATGCTGTATTTGCATCTCATTTTGAAATTTCACTTCTTGCTTTTTAGGATGAACATTAACATCTATAAATAAAGGTGGAAGGGTTAAAAATAATATAAAAAATGGATATTCTGATCTATCAATTAAACTTTTATATGCATTATTAATACTTGTATTAATTAATTGATTTTTAATAGGTCTATCATTTATAAATAAATATTGATAATTTCTTGTTGATTTAACCAATGATAAATTTCCTATAAAACCATTAATTTCATATTTATCTTTTTTGTAAGATATAGGAATAGTTGATTGACTAACATCCTTGCCATACATTGCCTGAATTCTATCTAATAAAGTTGAATTCTTAAGATTATAAATTACCTTATCATTATTTATCAATTTAAAACTAATTGAATAATTACATATTGCAAATGTTTTAAATAATGCTAATATCTTTCTATACTCATAACTTTCAGATTTTAAGAATTTCTTCCTTGCAGGGACATTATGGAATATATTTTTTACTTCTATATATGTACCAGATTCTATACTGGAAGGTTTAAAATAAACTTCCTTTCCAAAAGATAGTTTTATTTTATTTCCTACTTTACTAGTGATATTTTTTGTTTTTATAATAATTTCTGATACGGATGCTATACTTGGCAAGGCCTCTCCTCTATAGCCAAGTGTAGATATATTGTTTAAGTCATCAAGGCTTTTAATCTTACTTGTTGCGAATCGTTCAAAAGCTTTAGGCAGCTCATCTTTAGATATACCATCACCATCATCTATAATTATTATTTTAGAGACTCCTCCATTATATAAAATTATTTCGATATTTTTAGCATTAGCATCAATAGAATTCTCTATTAATTCTTTAACTATTGCACATGGATCATCAACAACCTCTCCAGCAGCAATCTGGTTAATTAAATTTGATTTTAATTTTTTAATCATTTATATGAGAATCTATTACTATATTAATTTTATTAAATAAGTCATCTGCCTGCTTATTGTAGTATTCTATTTGATTCATAAATTTGATTTTTTTATTATTTTGTAAATCATTAGCATTTATAATAACATTCATAGATGCTCCTTTTGCAGCAGCATAAAGTAGATATAATGCAACACCAACATCTGTGATAGAATTAGGATTTCCAATTTTAGAAAGTTTTATAATATTCTCTAAACATTTAATCGACAACTCTAAGATTTCAAGAGGAACTTCTGCTGCTACTATAGTTGCTTTTTCAATCTCTAAATTTCTTTTTTTAATATCTTCGCTCTTTTTCTTTGGTAACCTGATAGCCTCTAAAACTTTATCATATGCAGCAGTATCTAAGTCTACAAGTTCTAGCATTCTATCTTTATATTTTTGACAGTTTTCACCAATTAAAATGAACTCTTTAGCATGTTTTTCTAAGCCCTTTTTCTGAAATGACAAACTGGCAACCATAGAAGAAAGCGCCATGCCAAATGATCCAGCAAGTGCACTTATACTACCACCGCCTGGAGTTGGAGTACCAAGAGATGTTTTATCTATAAAATCTTTAGTTTTTAAAAAAGAAAGTGAATTTTTCCTATTTGATATTTTATATTCTATTATTTTATTATTGATTTCAAATTCACTAATATCTGAAAGTCCTAATGATTGTATTGCTATATTCAATATATCAGATTCAGGAATACCTGTTGTTCTATTTTGTTTCTTGAGATAATATTTTCCACAAGATAAAAGTGCATCTAAAGGCATTAAACCTACAATTTCACTACCTGTAACCCTTACTCCTCTTTTTCTTGCCTGCCTTCTTACTTCTTCAAAAGTTTTATATATTGATGTTTTTTTATAGTTTGTAAGATTAATTGAAACCTGAGCTTGATTATACTCATCGATAAACCAGCCTACGGCTTTACAAAACTTTAGTTTACCAGGCTTTTTAATCATAACCCCATTTTTATCTCTTATTATTTTACCACTAGAATCTCTTTTAGCCCTTCCTGCTTCTCTAATATCAAGCGCTATATCCGTAGCTATTTTTTTATCGAATGTATTTAAATTAATATTATAAGCAATTAAAAATTCTCTAGCACCAATTGCAATTGAACCACTTTTAATATTATTCTCAGATGGACCATAATCAGGTTTCCATTCCTTTGTTTTGATTTTTTTAAACATACCCTCATATTCACCCTTTCTAATATTCGCTAAATTTCTTCTTTCCTCAGTAGATGCAGAATATTCATATAAGAATACAGGTATATCTAAATTCTCAGATACTTTTTTAGATAAAATTTTAGAATATTTCACACATTCGTTAATAGAAATATTACTAACAGGTATTAGTGGACATACATCTGTTGCGCCCATTCTTGGATGTTCTCCTTTATGATGGCTCATATCTATTAGAGAAGAGGCTCTCTCTATCAATCTATAAGCAGCTTCAATAACCTGTTCAGGTTCACCTATAAATGTAATAACCGTACGGTTAGTATCAGAACCAGGATCAACATCCAGTAGATGAACACCTGATGTATTTTTAACAGGTTCTATAATTTGATTGATTATTTCCTGATTTTTACCTTCGCTTATATTTGGGACACATTCGATTAATTGCATTTAAACACCTTTATATAAATAATTAATGATATAAATAACTATTAAAATTAATATAATATTTCTAAAAATTAACTTTTTAGATGAAAAACTTTTCCAATAATCATTTCTTAAACTTCTAAACATTTATAAAAAAAATAATATTTTATCTGATATAATACTGAAACCAGAAATAATTAAATCAGCAGGCGTACCTATAATCCAACTCAATATAGGTATATCGGTAAAAATACTAAAAATTATAATACCTAATAATACTTTTGGTCCATATTCATTTAATTTTATAAATATATTTCTATCGTATTTAGCTATTATATTACCGAATATTTGACCTCCATCTAAAGGATAAATTGGTATAAGATTAAATAGCCCTAAATAAGTATTAATCATTATAAAATAAGAAAAAAATAAATGATAATTTTTTTGTAATAAATTTACTTTTGCAAGTGTTGTGAAAATCAATACCCCAAAAAAACTTAATATAAAATTTGATATAGGTCCTGCAGCTGCAACTTTGATAATATCTTTTCTTGGATTATCTAAATTATTGGGATTAACAGGTACTGGTTTTGCATAGCCAAAACCTATAAAAAGAATCATCATAGACCCAATTGGGTCAAGATGTTTTAATGGATTTAAAGTAAGCCTTCCCATTCTATATGCAGTATCATCTCCATTTAAGTATGCAATGTATCCATGGGAAAATTCATGTATACATAAGGCAAACACTAAAGAAATAACAATTAATATAAAAACTACAGGATCACTACCTAATATTGATATAAGTCCCATTATTAACCTCTTGGATGATATTGTTTATGGATCTCTTTTAGATACGTTTTATCTAAATGTGTATAAATTTGCGTTGTTGTTATGCTAGAATGTCCTAATAATTCCTGCACAACTCGAAGACCTGCTCCACCTTCTAGTAAATGAGTTGCAAAGCTATGCCTAAATGTATGAGGAGAAATATTTTTATTTATACCACTTTTCAGTGCTGCATTTTTAATAATATTCCATATAGTCTTTCTAGATATAGGTAGACCTCTATTGCTTAAAAATAATACACCTTTACTATTCCCCTTTCTAGCATATTCAGGTCTAATATTATCAATATAATACATTAAATCGTTTTTTGCTACTTCTCCAATTGGAACAATTCTCTCTTTTTTACCTTTTCCAAACACTTTAATTATCTCTTCCTCTATAAATAAATTAGTTAAGTTTAAATCAATTAACTCACTCACTCTTATACCACAAGAATATAATACAGAGATAATAGCCTTATCTCTAATATTATTTTTTTTATTTAAACTAATATCTGCCAATATTTTATTTATCTCATCAACTGTAAGCACTATGGGTAATTTTTTACTTTGCTTAGGCATAATAATATTTTTTGTTGGATCTTCCTTTAAAAATTCATTATTAATCAAATATTTAAAATAATTTTTAACACTTGATACAGCTCTATTAATTGAAGAATTTTGCTTTTCGAATACTATATTGTGATAAGTATAAGTATTTAAAGATTTTATATACTCCTTAATATGTCTATTCTTTACATTTTCTATAGATTTTATCTTATATCGTTCTGTAATAAATTCTATAAAATAATTCAGGTCAAAAAGATATGACTCAATGGTATTAGATGATAATTTTCTCTCATACTGCAAATAAGCTAAATAAGTTTTAACTTGATTTAATAATTGATTTTTAAACTCTTTATTCATACCTGTAATCCAATTCTTTCATGATATCTAATAATTTATCAAAAGACTGATTAAATCCCCTAGTTGATAGATTAATTATTTTCATATCAGGATCCAATAATGTTATAGCAGGAATACCTGTTGGCCTTACAATAGAATGTAATTTCTTATTTTCATCCACCAATACTGGTATTCTATCATCAGGATATGTATTATACCATTCATAGACAGTATCATAACTCGCATTATCACGAAATTCATCTTCGTATAAAACCGTTATAAAATATACGTCTCCATTATCTACCATTTGTTTTATTTTATTATATCTATCTCTCCAAAATGGTTTATTTTTTATTTCTTGTTCATCCCAGTATAACCAAGATGCTAAAGAATGACAAGGAGAACACCAAGCAGCACCCATTTCTAATAAAATATACTTACCCTCATTATTTGAAAAATCATAAATATCTACAATTTCATCAAACTGATCAATTGCTTTAAATTGAGGAAATGTATCACCATTTTTTAAAGCGCAATAACTATTCCCTCTTAAATCTTTTTGACAATTACTATTAATACAATCATTATTTGAAATACATTGGCACCCAACCCCATTAGGACAATCCATTTTATTAGTATTGCTATTTTTTATGATCAATGATTTATTTTTAGATGTGGGCCAATTACCCAAATATTTATTATCTACCAATTCTAAAAAACTATGGTTTGATGAAGCTTGAATTGATTGATCTAAATTACTAGCAATTACTATACTAAATAATCCAAAGCAAATAAATAGATGTACTATATATATTCTTATTTTATGCATTTTAAGCTATTTTTGGATTTTGAGGAACATTGCTATCACTCTTTTCTTTTATATTAATAATCTCGAATTTTTCTAATTTACCTTTATTAAATGTCATAACCCAAGGCTCACACCAGCCTATTTCAGTCTTCAAAATCAATTCTGGTGTATAATTAAAAATTTTCATAACAATTGCTCTAATACTATTGCCATGTGCTGCTATTATTATATTACTGTCGTCATTTGCTTCTTTCATGATTTGATGAAAATAAGGCAATGTGCGATCACAGGTCATTTTCAATGATTCTCCTCCAGGAGGCGGTGTATCATAACTTCTTCTCCATATTTGAACCTGTTCTTCACCAAATTCTTTTGCTGCCTCTATCTTATTTTGGCCAATTAAATCACCATAATCACGCTCATTAAGAGCTTCATCTTTTACAGGCTTTAAATCTGATTTTAATTCATTTAATATTAAAGCTAGTGTTTTCTGCGCTCTTTTTAAATTAGATGTAAATGCTTTATCAAATTCAAAATTATGTTTTTTTAAAATCTTACCTGCTAAAATAGCTTCTTGGATCCCCTGTTCAGTTAAATCAACATCTTTCCAACCGGTAAATCTATTTTCAAGATTATAAATTGATTGTCCATGTCTTACTAATACTAATTTCATATTATCCTGGAGGCCATGTAAGTTTTCTGCCTGCTAAAAGATGCATATGAATATGATAAACTGTCTGACCACCATCTTCATTGCAATTAAAAACTAAACGATAACCCTTCTCCTTTATTTGTAATTTTTCTGCAATTTTTTTTGCAGCAATAAACATTTCTCCTATTAATTCTTTATCGTTCTCATCAATATCATTAATAGTTTTAATTTCCTTCTTAGGTATAATTAGTAAATGAATTGGAGCTTGAGCAGATATATCCTTAAAACATAGCACATTTTTATCTTCATATACAATATCAGCATCTATTTCTCTATCTATAATTTTTTTAAATATAGTACTCATATTACAAAACTAAACCTTATTCTAAAATTTGATTAATTAAATTTAATAATAAAACGACATTAAGTACATTTATAATATTAATACAAAATATAATTAATAATTAGCTTTAAATAACTTATGTAATTATAATAAAATATGATACTTATCAGCATTCAGTAACATTTACTGCAAGCCCACCCTTTGAAGTTTCTTTATAAATAGAACTCATATTTTTACCAGTCTCCCACATGGTTGCAATAACCTCATCCAAAGAGACTTTATGTTCACCAGATCCATTAATAGCTATCCTAGATGCGTTAATAGCCTTTATTGCACCCATAGCATTTCTTTCGATACATGGAATCTGAACTAAGCCATTTATAGGATCGCAAGTAAGGCCAAGATTATGCTCCATAGCTATTTCTGCAGCATTCTCAATTTGACCATTGCTAGCATTTAAGGCAGCTGTAAGACCTGCCGCAGCCATAGAACATGCCACCCCTACCTCACCCTGACAGCCAGCCTCTGCTCCAGATATAGAAGCATTATTTTTATATAATAAACCAATAGCAGAAGCTGTTGCTATAAAACGAACAATCCCATCTTCATTTGAGTTTTCAACAAATTCAACATAATATTTAATAACTGCAGGAATAATACCAGCTGCTCCATTTGTTGGAGCGGTAACAATTCTACCAAATGATGCGTTTTCTTCAGATACTGCTATTGCAAATATATTAACCCAGTCTAAAACATCAAGAGGATCATAACCTTTATTCTTCTTCACAAGTTTCTTGTATAATGAATTTGCCCTTCTTTTAATTTTTAAACTTCCATTTAAATAACCAGTGTTCTGCATACCATTATATATAGAACTATTCATAACCTTCCACAACTCTAATATATTGTTTCTAACTCGATCTTCACTTAATTGGTTATAAACTACTTCATTTTTTATGATTAATTGATGTATTAAAAAATTATTTTTCTTACATATTCTCAATAAATCAGCAGCGTTAGAAAATAAATAATCAACTTTTCTTTCATTATTTTCTTTTCCATCTTCAGATACTACAAAACCACCACCGATTGAATAAAAAACCCTCTTAAAAGTTTGATTTTGACCATAGTCTGCTATAAACTCCATAGCATTTGAATACTTAAATACTTTTTTATTCTCTTTACAAAAGACTATATCATTAATAGGATTAAAATTAACATCACCTATTAGGGGTATAGAAATAAGTTGCCTTTGCTTGATATTGCTATATTCATTTAAGATTTCATCAATCTTAACATTGTTAGGACGATGACCAAGTAAACCAGCTATAATTCCCATATCAGTACCATGACCTTTTCCAGTATAAGCTAGCGAACCAAAGAGATTAATTTTAAGAGAATCAATCTCTATTTTATTTTTATCTAATAATGAAACAAATTGCAAAGATGCATTAATAGGACCTACAGTATGAGAGCTAGATGGACCAATACCTATTTTAAATAACTTAAAAAGACTTACGTACATTAATCTTTTTGATCTTTAAATAAATAAAGGTATTCTGAATAACCGAATTCTTCCAATTTATCAAGTGGTATAAATTTTAATGCAGCAGAATTAATACAATAACGAAGACCATTTTTTCCAGGACCATCATCAAAAACATGCCCAAGATGAGAATCCCCATCTTTAGAACGCACCTCAGTCCTCTTATATCCTAATTTATAATCATCCTTAAAAACAAACTCATCCTTATCAATTAACTCATAAAATGAGGGCCATCCTGACCCCGAATCATATTTATGCTTAGAACAGAACAATGGAACATCAGATATTATATCTACATAGAGACCTTCTTCTTTATGATTCCAAAATTCATTATCAAAAGGCTTCTCGGTTCCACAATTTTGAGTAACATCAATCTGCAATTTAGTTAAACCCTTCAGCTTACTATTCTTCAATGTATTTTCTCCTGCAAGTATAATTATAAATAAAAAAATATAAATATAATTTTTCATGACTTAATATATTAAATAAAAAGATATTTAACATACACATATAATTTAGGGATTTATATTTTTAGATTTAAGGTATAAGGAATCTAGATTAGCCTATTTACTAATCTATTTTTTTAACATTTTTAGCTTTTTCGCCTTGATCATCTTTATTAATCTCAAACTCAACCTTTTCGCCATCCTTTAGAGATTTATAGCCCTCTTCTAAAATATCAGAGAAATGCACAAATATATCATCATTCCCTTCTAGTTCAATAAACCCATAACCTTTTTTAGAATCAAACCATTTAACGGTTCCTGTCTTTTTATCTGACATACCAACTCCTACTTAATTAAACAAAATCATATCAATAATAGAAATTAATGACTATTAGAGATTATATCCAAATTTTTTATTTTTCTAAAATAATGCCTTTTTCCCTGCAAGGGTAATAAAAAGAACTATAAATGAACTTAATAGAACACCTAAAATAATACCTATCATAGCTCTTCTTCGAGATATTGAGAATAGATATGATGCCAAAGCACCAGTCCAAACACCTGTTAATGGCAAAGGTATACCAACAAAGAATATTAGACCTATTAATTTATAATTATTAATAATTAATGACTTTGACCTGGTCCTATTAAGAATATAATTAATTATCTTGTAAAAATAGGGATTTTTCTTCAAAATAAACATTATAGGAGCAATTACATATAGAACTAATAAACCGATTAAAATATTGCCTATAATAGATACAATAAAAACTTTTTGCCAGATAACAGATTCTTTTAAAATAAAATAAGGTATAGAAAATCTTAATTCTGTTATAGGAAGCATAGAAATTATCAAAATCTCTAAGAACTCATTATCAATATTTAAAATAAAATCAAGCAAACAAATACCTCAAAATTAATCTAACAAATCTCATAGAATCATCAAACTTATTAATATAACTAGGACTACCATCATAAATCAATTTTATGTCAATATTACGAACTATAGTCTTTCTATCTATACAATTTAATAATATTTCCGATTCCAATAAATATCCATTTTCTTTAAAATTAAATCCACTTATAGATGACATCTTATACCTTCTGTATCCGCACTGAGAGTCATTAATTCTTTTATGTACCAACATTGATATAATGCCCGAAGTAATAGTATTAGATAAAATTCTGCTATAAGGCATTGGTCTCTTAAATTTTCTAGAGCCAATAAGGAAATCAGTATTTTTATCATGGTTTATAAATTTATTAATGTCGATTGGATCATGCTGCATATCTCCATCTAAGGTTATAACATGTGTATAATTATTATCTAAGGCATAACAAAACCCTAATTTAATAGAATACCCCTTACCTTTATTTATATCATTTCTCTTTAGAATAATATTATTATCTTGGAATTCATCTATACTTAATGGAGGAGAAGAACCATCATCTATCAATAGAATAGTAATATCGGTCTTAGATACTATTAAAGATAATAATTGTCTTAAATATTTATGCGTATTATAACAAGGTATCAATATTAATAACTTCATATTAATAACAAGATATATTAATCAATAACAAATCCTAGTGTTACTGCTAGGTAAGAATATTGCTGTTCTCCATTAAACAAATCATCTAAAGAGGAAACTAAATGGGTGCTTATAGATATATTATCTATTCTTGAAACTGCCCCAAATATTAAGGTGTGATAAGAATCCCTATCTTCTCCAAAATCAGCGTAACCATAATAAAAAAAGGGCTTTACATCCTTTGTCCTAAATCTAAAATGAACTGAAGCACCATACTCCATAGGAGAATATTCAACTACATCATTAATGCTTATATTATAAGATGATATATGAGCTCCAAATCCAAACTTTCTTTTTTTAAAGCTATAACTCAATCCAAGCATTTCCGAATAATTATTTTCTTCTCCCATAGTATAACCTACATTGAATTCAAACCTATCCCAATTCTCCTTACCTCCTAAAGGGACATTCAAAGATAAACGCTTATAATGACTAATATCTGAATTTTGATTAAAAGAATAAAATGTTGTGTAATTTGTATTAAATGAAAAATCTCCCTTCTTGCTAGTAATCGATGCAGACGGGAAAGATCCTAAATATGCACCAATATTTTGAGATAGGCCTAATGATAAAAACAAGGCTATTAATAAATATAAATTCAATATTCTTTTCATAAATAATACGCTTTAATTTAGCAATTCATACCTTACTAGAGAAGCTAATTAATTAATTAGTTGGTATTTCAGACCAATTAATACTACTAGCAAGCACAGATAATTCTTCAGCATTGGATCCAGCGACAGACAAAGAACCATTTTCACCATAGCCTGGCACTATATAAATAATACTTTCACTTAAATCATGGACCCCTTTAAAAGATACTAATTCTAAATCCGAACCACTGGAAATAGAATTAGATGATAGACTGAATGCTAGCACTGACATACCTGAATTATCATAGTTATCCATATTTGCTAATACAGCATCATCGCCTAATATGACTTCATTAATAATAAAACCGTCGACATTTAGTCCAAACTGAAAACCTGAAATATTATAAATTGGAGAATTGGCACAAACGGTCAATAACGCTTCATTTAAATCATTGTATTCTATATTACAAATAAATAATTCAACATCGTATTCACAAACATCATTTTCATTTATAATACAATTATTAAAAGAATTGGTATCACAATTACCACAACAATCTAAATAAGCATCCCCATTAGCATTACCCTCGCAATCGCTACATGAAGAATTATCTCCACCACATACATCACAATCATCAAAAACAGCATTACCACCACAATCACCAAAACAATCATTATAGAGACATGAGCCATCATTAATTTCTGCAGAAGAGTTATAATTGCATGCAGATACATAAGTACAGCCTTCAATAAAGACGTACTGATCAGTATCATCGCATGAAGATATTAATAAAATAAAAATCAATAAAAAGCTAATTTGATAGTTTTTAAATATTATCAATGCTATTATTTTGCTTTTTTAATTTGAGTTATAATATTATCAATAGCCTTAACAAGCGTCTTTTCAAAAACAGAAGAATAGCGTTTACTGATATAAACCCTACCTCGTGATTCAACTATCAATTCAACTTTTTCTGCACGAGACTCTTTTAAAAGAACAACTTTTACATTTGATATATCTTTATCAAACTTAGTTATTTTTTGAATTTTCTCATGAATAAAAGAATTCAGATTATCGCTTATTGTAAAGCCCCTAGAAGTTATATCTATATTCATAATTTATTACCCGTTTTTTTAATTAGAAAGCCTGATACCTACAGGCCTATGATCTGATATTAAATTATCATAATTATTAAAACTATTAAAAAATATTTGATCAACTAAAACTGTAGTTGCATCATATTCAATATCAAAAATTTCATTTGTGATTAAGATATGATCTAAATGACTCGGCCATGATGGAAACGACCAATACGGAATCATACTAGGATCTTCAGCAATATAATAATCAGCAAAATAATATTCACTAGGATTATCTAGAAATGGCTGAAAAACATTATATGAATCAACCAATAAATCATTAAAATCACCTAATAATATGACCTTTTCGTTTGATAAATTAGTTGAAATATATTGATCTAAATAAATAGAAGAATCTAATCGCCTATCCTCAGACCCATCACAACATTTATAATGAATATTAATTAAAGTATAATGAATACCATTATATGATATTTTTAAAACATATGGTGGCCTCCAGGCAAATTCATACTGATATTGATTTAAAATAGTGTATGGAGCCTGTAATACATCTACATTATCCGTATTAATCAAATATGATAATTCTCCCCAGCTTGAATTAGATTCCGCCCTATATGCTACCCAATTATCACCTAGCTGTTCTGCAACATCAACAAGAGAAGCTGTACTCTCAATTTCTTGCAATGCTACAATATCAACATATAGATTTGATAAAATAGAAGATAAGGTATCAACAGTATTATTGTTTTTAGGAAAATGTTCTATATTCCAAGTTAAAATATCAAGGGTTTCAGGAGTACCATAAGCATTATCTGGTATAGTAGGAACATCTATTATAATATTAACAAGTTCAACAATATCTATAACATTTAAAATTTGGTCATTATTTAAATCAGCGTTAGAATCATAATTTGCATTATTCAATATTAGATCTACAGTAAGGACAATATCTAAAATGTTAACAAGGCCATCTTGATTAACATCACCAATAGGCCTATTATTAAATTCATCTAAATGCAATGAAGCACTTACCAATGCAACCACTATTATAATACATAATAATCTTTTCATCATTAAGGGCAATTTTCTTGGTTTTGATACTCCCAATTAAAATTCAAAAAATCTTCAAAACATGAATAATAAAAATTCTCACATAAGAAATTATTATAAATATCAATATCACAATTTACATTTAAATTACATAAACTTTCAGGTATTGATTCTAATAAATTATTATTTATATATAAATTTTCAAGATTAGATAAATTTTCAAAAGATTCAGGAAGATTAATTAACTTATTATTACTTATATTTAATTCTTTTAAATCAGATAAGCTACCAATAGATTCAGGTAATACGACTAATTGATTATAGTTCAAATAAAGTTCAACTAAATTTTCTAGATTGCCTATTTCATAAGGAAGGTAATTTAAACTACCAGGAGAATCACTATCTGCACTTAAATCCAAAAGCATCAATGCATCTAAATTACCTATACTAGATGGAATTACATCAATATCACCTGAATTATAAAGTATTAAATCAAGCATCCTTCCTGAATAAGACCAATTTTGAATACCTATATTTATAAGATTCAAGCCACTAAATGATGAATTATCATTTGCAAAATCATGTAAAAACTCTAAATCCCCACAATTATATAATGAACCAAAATATTCAACACTATCACTACTAGATGAACAATCATCTAATAAAACAGTTATATTAAATCCACTATCATCACCACATGATGACAACAAAAACAAAATAAAAGATAATATAACCTTATATAAACTCATAAATTTCCATAATTAACCAAATATCTCTCTATATTTAATAATTTTATCAATAATAGCGTTGTTAAATTTAATATCATTCCAATCATCAACCATAAAATCTATTTTTGCAATTGAAGCGACAGGAAACTTTAAATAATTTTCATTAGATACTCTGCAAATAAATGAAGATAGATGAGGCTCATGACCAGTTATACAAATACTATTTAATAAATTATTTTGAATGGATAATAGATTGATAATAAAATCAGGGTCACCACCGTATATTTTTTTATCTAACCTAAAACTTGAATGCCATTTACCGCTATCCTTTGCAACCAAGGCAGTTGTTTTAGCGCGCAATGCTGATGATGATATAATTAAATCAGGTATTATATTTAGCCTATCTAAATATATTCCCATTTTTTCAGCTATTTTAATTCCATTTTCAGTAAGAGGCCTATCATAATCATAGCCACTATTAGAAACGTTAGCTGCTTCACTATGACGGAATAAAATAACTGTTTTCAAAATCTTGTTAACAAAACATCTAGTCTACACATTGATAATTAAGACTTTCCTTCCAATAAAGGCAATCTCCATAACTATTCCAATGGACACACCATACTTCTGCCCTATCAAATTTCACAGCAGCAGAATACCCCCAATTCTTACATCTTTCTGATGCTGATCCATCTATACCTTTCCATTCTTCTACCCAATTATCCGGATTCACACCATCAGGATAACCATATGTAACACTAATAATAGCATCTGCTTTACTACCACCTGTAGCTGCAGGTGGAAAATACGATACAGTACATCCATATAAAAATAGTATAAATAAAGAAATAATTATTTTTTTTAAATTCATATGTCTCCCTTTTTATTAATAACTATTTACCAAATATAAGTTCACCTCTATTATCATAGATTGCAAACATTCCATTATATGTATTTTTATTATACCCTAAGTATGCATAGTTATTACCCTCTGCATTATTCATAAACATATATCCCCCACCTAGTACTAAGGCTTCAATCTCATCATTATGCTGTATTGATAATTCATTAGGATTAATAAATAAGCCATTACGATTTTTTTCTGATAAAACAATAAGGCCATTGCCTGATTGTGAAGTACCAAAATATCCAGATGGAATACCATTATGATAAGTCCTTAAAGTTCCATTAGTAGCAGAAATATGAGTAGATTCTCCATCTTCAACCCTCAGTTCTATCATCCCTTGATTTGATTCACTTGCACCCAAATAGACAATTTCTTTATTTAGATTATTTTTAATAGATAACGCACCAGAACCGTCAGTACTATAAATGGATGCTGTTCTGTTACCCGTTTTACCTTGCACTGCAATCAAACCAGCACTAGATTGGTTTGAGCCTATGTAGGTAGTCCTACTATCATATTTATTACTAGTAGTAATCATTCCATCTCCATCCTTTGACTGACCAACGAATGATGTAACTGTACCAAACACATTATAATTCCACATATTACCATTAGTAATTTTTGTATTTACAACACCATCTTCATTAACCGTCTGGATATAGCCAGAATTAGCATCAGAAGCTCCTATCCAAACCATTTCATCACCATCTTGATTTATAACAACTAAACTTCTACATTTAATTTCATCAGGTATTGTTTTAGAATGGCCAAAAAACAATAGTAAACATATAGAAGAAAGTAATCCTATAATAAAACTTTTTATATCAATATTATTCATAACTATTATCCTTTTATTTTATTTTATTTTACCGGGTAAATCTTCTTATATGAATGAACACTATAATTGCCTTCTTCATCCATAACTTCCTTAAAAAACAACTCATTATCCAATAATCTATAATCCCTCATATATTCATGTGTTTTTTCGCCCCTTTGATTTAATTGAAAAGACTTATATATATATGGATTATTTGTTTTATTAAAATAAGCTCCTATGCTTCCAGGTGTCCAGTCATCATTAGAGTCATTACCAATATATTCATAAAAATCATAATCATCTGAATCACTCTTAACTATTATAGCAGATGCAAAATTATCATTTTTTTCAACTACAACACCTACTGAGTTAATAAGAGATGCAGAAACTTTCCAAACACCTTCAATTGCATCTAGATATTTATAATTATCATCAAAGTATTTTTTATAATATTCTTCATTGAAAGAATTATTAGATCCATCATAAGATCTGCTATTTATAAAGTCTTTAACTTCAATTCTTGAATATCCAGTTAATATCATTTGTGCTGACTTAATTAAAAGATACTCTATGTTATTTGAATTATTTTCATAATTATAATCAATATTATCCGTATAAAGACCATTATCAGACATAAATGATTCAATAGCTCTTTTAGTATTTTTTCCTGGAACACCATCTACTTTACCACAATTATAGCCTAAAATATTTAAAGAGGTCTGAATTATCCTCTTTTGCATCACATCTGATGCATAATAATTAGAAGAACACGCTAATCCTTCTTCAAATAAATCAGCAGCAGCAATTAAATCCCTATCTACACCAACACCATAATAATATGTCCAACCTAGATTATATGCGCTACTGCAATGTCCAAAGTTACCTTGCTGTGTATTATTATAATTTTTTTCAGCAAAAACAAAATAGCTATTTTTCTTATCCTCTGACCAATATTCAGATTCATCATAAGTGTAGTTAACAGTTGGACTAAATTGATATGAGTTATCAACAACTCTGCTTTCTTTTTGTGACATATTATCGCATTTATTATTAATAAAATCAAAATAAGAATCATCTGACCAATCAATAGCGTTTGTATTCTTATATTTATTAATTAAATATGGATAAGAACAATCCCAGAATTTTTTACAGTAATCATTACTTTCATCTTCTGAACAATCTACCATAAATTCATTTTCAATATCATACCATTGCTTTAATGAATAAGTTTCAGTTAAATAAGACTCAACAGTTTCTAAAGATAGCTTTCTATTTAATTCACCATTCCTATAAATCCCAGACTCAACATCTCCATTCCTATATGTAAAAATACCATATCCACTGTACTCGAAATCATCCCATTCACCTCTATATTCTTGACCTAACCATTCTCCGCCCCATTTATAGGTACCATAACCCTCACCATTGTCATCATAAAATTCTCCTGAATATTGACTACCACTATCACCCCATGTATACACTCCATTCCCATGTTTTAAACCATCTTTCCATTCACCTATATAATTATCACCATCATATTCACCATCCCAAATATATTCTCCCCAGCCATTATAGCAATCACCTTGGATACATCCATAATCATTATTTTTATTTTCAAGAAAATATTTATCATTTAAATAATCTTCAACTTCGTTTACAGATAAGTTTTTACTTAGCTCGCCATCTTTAAAAATACCAGATTCAATATCACCACTTCTATATGTAAAAACTCCATATCCATTTCTTTCCCAATCATCATATTCCCCTACGTACTTTTGCCCTAACCATTCTCCTGCCCAAGTATAGGAACCATAACCACTTCTGGAACCATCTTTATAATCACCTTCATAAGTATCACCTTCAAATTCACCGATACCATAAATAAATGTACTCCATTCATCATGACAATTCCCTTTAACACATCCATATTCAATCAATGGATTTACATGATAATCTTTATATTTATTTTTTAAATAATCTTCAACTTCAATTAAAGATAGATATTCTTCAATTTCATTATTTCTATAAATACCAGCTTCAGCTTCTCCATTTCTATAAATAAAAATCCCATAACCATTTCTATCCCAATCATCATATTCACCTATATACTTCTGGCCTAACCAATCTCCAGCCCAGCTATAAATTCCATAACCATTTCTTATGCCATCTACATATTGCCCTTCATAAATATCGGCAGCAACTTCATCATCTGGCTCATAAACATACTTGCTCCACCCATTATAACAATCTCCTTGGATACATCCATATTTAGTATAATTTTTAACCTTATTATTAGAATTATTAGTTGTTGTGGTACTGCTAAAACATTCATTATCTACAATATCTATAAATTCATCTGTATACTGAACATAATTCCAATGATCAAAATTCTTCATTTTGACATTAAAAATACATTCGCACTGTTGATCTGACCATTCAAAATCATTACAATCATTTAATTGCTCTGGATAATACCTATCCCAAGAATCAGAAACATAGTCATAATCAACAGCTATATTAGCGTATAATAAACCTGATTCAACATATCCCCTAACATAATTTATAGGTACAGCTAAATTCAAATTCTGAGCATCACCCGTCCATACTTGAGTGTTAATACCTATTACCTCACCAGACATATTAAATAATGGACCGCCACTATTACCTGAAGATATTGGTGCGGTATGTTTAATCCAATCAATCCCATCATCATCCGTATATCTCTGACTTATATTACCTATAGATGCTGTATTTTTACTGTACTCATCAGCAATACAAAGGGGATTACCAATAGTAAAAATCTCCTCTAATTCTTCAATATAGTTTGAATTCCCTAGCTGAACGTATGGAAGTCCAAAGGCAGGTATTTTCATTATAGCTATATCAAGCCTTTCATCTACATAATAAAAACCTTGAACTTCATATTTAATACCGCTTTCTAGTTCAACTGTAACGGACTTTGCTCCATCTATAACATGATGATTGGTAACAATAATCCCCATCTGGTCAATAATAAATCCTGTTCCGCATCCTCCGTCATTGCCAACAATATCATCAGGAACAATAGCGTCTATCCTAACTGTAGCTGGGGAATTTTTTTTATATAATTCTGCTGAAGACTGCGATAACAAAAGATTTAAACTTATAATTATAAGAATAAAATTTTGAATTTTCATATTTCTCCAATTCGATTTAATAGAAATACATTTTTAATTTAATAAAAAATCTAATAGTTTAAAACCAAAAACATTTTGTTATAATTAAATTTTCAGGTTTTATTATTTTACTATAATTTTCATATTAATCACTGGCCAAATTTCAGGAATATCACTAGGAGAATCATCTATAGCCCTATCAAAAAAATTATGCTGTCTTATTATGCCAAGATTACAATAAAAATCAAAATGTTTCTTTTTTAAAACACGAATATTTAAGCCTGCTGAAGCAGATAGCAATACATCAAATTTAGTATTACAATCATCCGTTGAGCATAAGGCTGGTAAAATATAAACACCAACAAGAGATGCTGCAGTAAAAAAAGAAAACCTTGATTGACTATAATTACGCTTCCAACCTAATCCAAGACCTCCAGTAGTCGGAATCACAAATGTGCCTGCTGTTATAAAAAATGGTTCTATGCTTTTTATATTATAATTAGCGTTTAAAAAGCCATATACACCCATTGTCTCACTCATACCTATCGATATATTATCAGGCTTAGGGAATGATAATAAAATAGAAAAATTAATAAAGACTATGCATAGTATAGATAACAAATATTTCATCCAGCTATTATGTACCCTCCCTAACAATTAAATCTTATTAAAATTTACACAAAAATTTTCAAAAAATATATTCAGAATATATAGTAAGGATTTTTACATTAAGTAATGCGAACTACTTTAATATTAATCATCACATATATTTTTGGAGATGCTGTAAATCCATATTATCTATTTCCAGCATTATGGATTCTTTCTTTTTTAATTATTTATCTTTTCCGAAAAAAGATTTATAAAATCTGGAAGAAAAATCCCTAATTTTTCTTAAAAAAATATATTTATCTTAAATCATTTAGATTTAAAAAAGAATTCCAGATTCTATTGGGCTTCCATATAGCTTTCATATCACCAATAATTTCATCATGAGTAAGTTTTAATACATCTCTTCTGTACTTATAGACAAAGGCTGAAACCCTCATATTAGCCTCACAATGAACCCATATTTTTTTATCTTTATATCTCTGAATCTTTAAAATAAACTTTTCAAAGTCTTCTTGTGTGGGATTATTAAAATCTACAGGTAAATGGATATATTTAACCTTTAACAATTTTAAGATTTCTTCTTCAGCTATAATCTCTCCTTTGATAGTTGGTCTTATTGATAAATTTATTATAACCTGATACCCAAATTTAGACAATAGTTTTAACTCTTGTACATTAGGCTGTCCTGATGTTTCAAATAGGTTCGGAACTTTGTAATAGTTATAAATTCCAACCAATCTTAAATATTCTCTATCTTTATAGATTTTCTTTCTTTGGGGTATTCTGTTTGGATTGGCTGATCCGAGTTTATTTGTCATTTAGACTTACTCATCTATGCAATTCTCATCAAGAAGACAATTACCGTCACAATCATATTCATCTTCAGGATATGTATCGCAATCATTATCATAGCAATAATAACAGCTACCATTACCTAAAATTGCATTTGGATCATAGTTACAAGCAGTTTCAACAGTACAACCAAAATCAGAACCTTCACAACCTAGCACAAACAAACATAATATGGATAATAGGTATTTCATTTATTTTTTTTATCATTAAAATATTATTTATAGGTTTATCGAGAGTGTCGGAACGAGAGGATTTGAACCTCCGACCCCTTGACCCCCAGTCAAGAATTATCTTATTAATTCCTCTTCACAAACTTACATAATTATTAATTGATTTGGTACTAATTTTGTTGGTACTAATGTCCTTTTTAATAATTGCAAGACTTGGAAAATCTATATATACTCTTTTGATATTTTTAGCCTTGGAGTATATCTCTGTTACTTTAACAGAACTATGTCCCATTTCATCTCTTAATTGAGTTATATTACCATTTAGTTCTATTATCCTTCTCATTCCATAACTATGTCTAAATGAATGAAAATGTTTACTAGAATCTATACCTAGAGATCTAATAACTTTTTTTAACTGTTTACTGTAATATTTAATATGATTTTTACTTTTACCTGATGCTTTCCATATATTCTGTATTAATTCTACTGTTCTTAATTGATTGCTATCTAACTGAATACTTTTAGTAGATTTACTTTTATTATGTTCTTTAGGAATATCTAGCCATATTTGATTATTCTCTTTAGTAATTTTTCCATGAAAGCCTTCTTCTAATCTCATACCTGTTTCCCAATATAATTTATACATAAGAGGGAATCGTCTATCATTATACTTATAATTTAATATTTGATGATATTCAGATTCTGTAAAATATGAGATATCCTTTGTATTAGTATTTTCAAAGTCAATTTTGGGTACTCTATTGATATATTCTCTATCATAGAGCCAATTAAGAAATACTCTTATACTTTTAAGGTAAATGTTAATTGTTGTAGGTGAATTTATTCGTCTATTTTCATGTAGCCAGTTTTTATAAGTATCTATATGCTTTATAGATAGTTCTTCAATCGTTATATTTCCTAATGCATCATTAAAAAAGTTGATTGATAGTTTGTATAAATCAAATGTAGAACTAGCAATATTCCTTTGTTTTAAATAATTAATCCACATCTTTATATAATGATCTAATCCCTTAACAATTACTGTAGTAGATCCACCATTTACTTTAAGCCATGAAAATTGAAACTCTATACCTTTCTTGATATCTTTTTCGTATTTTTTTACTTCTTGAAACCTAACTCTTGCTTCGATTTTATTATTAGTTCTTAGTGGTATGTATTTAATCAATTCCTGTTTAATTCCATTCCATTTTCTGATATTAACAGTCCATTGATTACCCTTTTTAATTAGACTAGCCATTTTAATCTCCTTGTAGTTTCGACAAAAAAAAATGAGAGATGGTCGACCACTACAAGAATGGCAGGAGGCTTCACAGACACTCCACATCTCTCAATTGTATTATAATGATAAAAACCCATTAAGGTATGGGTCATTACCCTTGTAGTTTCGACTTTATATATTAATAATATATTATTATTCATCCAAGTCTATATGGTTATATATAATACTACCTACTGAATTAGACTGTTTGTCATTATCAATTTCATCATTATGGGTCAACTTAAATTGATTGTTACCACCTTTAAGGTCAACTTCATTAGACTGTATATTGGATTTATGAGCAACTTTTTTAGGGTCACATTTAAATTGAGTACTTACCCCTACTAACATATTTGGTCTTTTAGGACACTCATGTAACCAATCTTTATCAGGATATTTTTTCCACCTCTCTTCTCTCTGTGGAACAATATTATATAGTATCTTATATTGATGGCATACTTTATTCTCACCTACCCTAGTTAATCTTATTAATCCAACTTCTATTAGTTTATGAATTGCCTTGGAACATGTTTGTTTTGATATGCCTAACTTATTTCTCATTTTTATAGTTGATACAGTAATAGATCCATTGTTTGATGGTATTGCTTTTTTCTTTTTTGGCTTATACCATTGGATGCAACTCCATAAGTAATAAAATACTCTGATTTGCTTAAGTGTAAGACTATTCCAAGCAGGTGATTCTAATAATGTTTTATTAAGTGAAATAAAGGCAAATTTGCAA
>CETH01076756.1_pt1 | contig 47558 bp, 46 predicted proteins | sample 361461 | NCBI WGS metagenome assembly CETH01 (sample SAMEA2622695, study PRJEB7988) | marine metagenome | isolation source: saline water (ENVO:00002010), including | reverse complement strand
TTATTAATAAAATATCTCCTACAAAATTTAGGATTGATAATGCTTGCACCGACCCTGATCCTAAAATGCCCAAATCTATTTACAAAGCTATTCAATTATTTGAAAACTCAAAATTTTGTATTGATTATTATTCAAAAGAATATGTGATAATGTTTTCTGATTTAAAAAGAAAAGAAATCGAATCTTTTCGTTCTGAAATTTCGGATATTGAATATAAGTGGTATCTTAATCTTTAGTTTCACCGTTAAGACTAAGTATTTCTTTATAAAGCTCAGGTCTTCTATCTCTAAAAAGTCCCCAATTTCTTCTGAATAAATGATTTTCTTCAGTATCTATTTCGGCTAATATAACTTCCTCTTTGTCTTTTGAAGCTTCAGCAATTATTTTACCAGATCTATTACAAATAAACGATCTTCCATAGAATCCATTAACTTGACCTTTTACTGACTCTGAGCCAATTCTATTTGATGCAACAACAGGCATGATATTTGCTGCTGCGTGACCCTGCATTACAGTCTGCCATGCATCAGAGCTGTCATAAGTGCTCATGATTTCATCTCCAATAGCTGTAGGATAAAACAAAATCTCCGCTCCTTTTAAAGCCATTATTCTCGCAGCTTCAGGAAACCATTGATCCCAACAAATCCCGATACCTATTTTACCATAAGTTGTATTCCAAATTTTAAAACCAGTATCACCTGGATTAAAATAGTACTTTTCAAGATATCCAGCCCCATCAGGTATGTGTGACTTTCTATATTTACCTAGTATTTTACCATCAGCATCAATAACTGCTATAGAATTAAAATATGCATTATTATCTTTTTCAAAAAAACTGATAGGCAAAACAACTTTATGTTTCTTTGCAACGTCACTCATTTTATTTATTAAGGGATTATTTTCAAAAGGTTGAGCTAATTTGAAAATTTCCTCATCATATTGAATACAAAAATAAGGAGTTTGAAAGAGTTCTTGTAATAAAATTATATTCGCTCCTTGTTCTGCAGCTTTTTCAATTAAATTGATAGACTTTTTTAAATTATTTTCAATTTCCCAATCACAAGCCATTTGAGTGGCCGCTACTTTAATTTTCATTTTTTATTCTCTTTTTTTCTTCTAAGTAATTATTTAAGTCTAAAATTTTTTTACTTGCATTAGTTTGGAATAAACCTGGTATTAAAGAATGAATAAATGCCATCATTGAAGCTTTAAGTAATTGAAATGATATATTTTGAGCTACAAACATATGTTGAAAATAAGTTTCATTAGCATCAATGTAGTGTTTTTTTGATTTTTTAAACAAATTCATTACTAAATGCTTAATGGTTGTTGTTGGGTTATGCAATGAATATTTCCACCACCAAGAGAGATATCTATTCCATTAATTGCTATAACTTTCCTTTTAGGAAAAATTGATTGAATAATATTTTGAGCATTTCTATCAGCTTTTTCATCATCAAAACTGGGTATTACTATTCCATTATTCGCAATATAAAAGTTTATATAAGAGCTTGGTTCATTATCATTAGGTATGAGTCTTTTATAAGACATTTCAATTTCTATAATTTCTAATGGAAGGTCATTAGCATTTCGAGAAGTTTTTAAAATTTCTAAATTTTCATTTATCTTTTCATAAAAAGGATCTTGTTTATCATAACAGGATAAGGCTAAAACTTTAGATTGATCAACAAAACATGCAATATTATCAACATGTCCATCAGTTCCTTCATCTGTACCATGTTTTAGCCAGATAATTTTTTTTATATTCAAGTATTTTTTTATGTTATCTTCTATCTCTTCTTTTGTAAGATCAGGATTTCTATTTTTATTTAAAAGGCATTGCTCAGTTGTGATTAATGTGCCTGCTCCATCGACGTGTATGGACCCACCTTCAAGTACCATTGGTGATTTAAAATATGTTGCGGAACTCTCATTTATCATAAATTTAGCAATTTTATTATCAGAGTCATGTGGTGAAAATTTTCCCCATCCATTAAACTCCCAATCAACACCTCCTAATTTTTTTTGATCATTTAGGAGAAATGTAGCTCCAGAATCTCTAGCCCAACAATCATCATTTTGAAATTCATATATATTTATTGACTCATCAAGTAATTTCTTGGCAGTTTCTATATCATGAGGATTAACAATCATTTTTACTTTTTCAAAATTTGATATTGCTTTAGCGACTTCTGCCCATTTATATCTTCCTTTTTCAAAATCAAAATGTGACCAACTTGCAATCTCTTGATATGAAGTTTCATTACTAAATTCATGAGGCCATTGCATCCAACAACATTCATGAGGATGCCACTCTGGAGGCATAAAAAAATTAAATTGTTGAGGATATTTCATTAATATTTATCAATATATTTATAGTAAGCTAAGGCTAATCTTAAGTAAAATAATCTTAGTTTAGGAAGGGGAAATTTACTTGGTAATCCTTTATAAATTTTAGATATTTTTAAATCTTTACTATTTGATACAATCAATTTTGCAAGCTCGTTACCTGACCAAGGTGCTGTGTTTACTCCGTTTGCCTGGTAACCAAAACTATAATATATTTCATCATCATTAAGTTTTCCTATTGACGGAGAAAATTTAGTTGTAACAGCAACTAAACCTCTCCAATGAAAATCTATATTTACATTTTTCCAGTTAGGAAAAACCTTTTTCATTTGTTGCTCCATATTTTTAGATTTTTCTACTGAAGATTTTTCACTACCAATTAAATCTCCTCTTGCTCCAAACAAAAATCTGTTATCTTTCAATAACCTATAATAAAAAAGAAGATTTCTTATATTTAAGATTGGGTTGTTTGTAATAAAATTATGAGATTTAATTTCTTCAGTTGTAAGCGGCCTTGTAATTATAATATTTGATATTACTGGCAAAATCATATTATTAAGTTTTGGAAAGATATCATCTCTATAAAAACCGTTAGTTGCCATAACAATTTTATTGGCTTTTACAATGCTTCCATTTGAAATTATTTTGAACTTACCTTTAAACTTTTCAATTTTTGTAACTTTACTTTTTTGAAAAATTTTAACTCCAGCATTATTTGCAACATTGGCCATACCTAATAAAAATTTTAAAGGGTTAATTGCAAAACCAGGTTTATAAGACATAGCTCCAAATTGTTCATTACCACCGTGGCCAATTTCTTTAAACTCTTCTTTAGAAAAAACTTTTGTTTCAATACCAAATTCTTTGTTGTAAGTTTCAGCCTCTTCTTTTATCCCCTCAAAATAACTTGGATGCGGAGCTACTTCATAGTTGCTATCACCTGTCAAATCACAATCTATATTGTGTTCCTGAATTATATTTTTTGTAAAATTTGAACCTTCAATAGTATTTTGAAAAAATTTTTTTGTTTCATTTTTTCCATATTTATTAAACATTTTTTTAATAGACATTTTTGCTGGTGGGATACAACAGAATCCAGCATTTCTTCCTGATGAGCCCCAACCAATGTGACCTGCCTCAAGTAATACTACATCCTCATTATATTTCTTTGCTAATGATAATGCACATGATAATCCAGTATATCCTCCACCTATTACCACTACATTTGTACTAATATCTCTGTCTAATGTTTTATATTTATCTTTTGAATCTGTTGTAGATTCCCAGTAACTATTTACTGGGTTTTCAAAATTATAAATGTCTTTATGATACAGGTTAGTCATAAGTTAGTATAAATTTCATTGAATGCTTATTCAATCAATATTATATAATAGGTATGAATAATGCTGATTTAAAAACCTTAATTCATAAGCAAAAACTTAATTTTTCACTCGATCAGGAATTTTATATCAATCAATATATTTTTGATTTAGATATTAAAAATATTTTTTCTAAACAGTGGGTTTTTGTAGGTCATATTTCAAGGATACCAAACCATGGTGATTATTTTCTTTTTAATATTGGCAAAGAGTCGATAATTATTGTTAGAGATAAAGATAATTCAGTGCATGCTCACTACAATGTATGTCGTCATCGTGGTTCTAAAATTTGTCTAGAAAATGAAGGTAATTCAAAAGCTCTTATTTGTCCTTATCATGCTTGGACATATAATTTAGATGGATCTTTAAAGGGAGCTAGACTTATGGGTAAAGATTTTAATAAAAAAGATTGGCATTTACATAAGTGTAACTCAAAAATATTTGAAGGCTTAATCTTCATTAATCTATCTGATAGTCCAAATGATTTTGAAGAATTTATTTCCCCAACAAAAAAATTTATTGAATTTCATGGTTTATCAGATGCAAAAATTGCTCATAGACAGTATTATCCAACAAATGGTAACTGGAAACTCACTCTTGATAATTTTCATGAATGTTATCACTGTCAACCTTCCCATCCAGAGTATTGTCAAGTTCATGATAAAGATTACATTGTAGCCTATGGTGCAGGAAGTAATACAGGACCTGCATCAAAAAAATTTGATAACATTTTAAACGAATGGAATAAAAAAGTTGAAAAAATGGGTCATTTAACAGGTGAGTATTATGAAACAGAATTTAATGATTATTCAAGAAGTGCTGAGAGAACACCATTAAAAGAGGGAATGTTTACAGAAACAAAATCTGGCAAACCAATTTCTAAATTAATGGGTAAATTTAAAAATTATGATAGTGGCTATACGTCTGTAGGAACTTCACCGTTCAATAGTCTTCTTATGTGTAATGATTTTGCAACCCTCTTTACTTTTATTCCTGTATCTCCTTTATATACTCAAGTAGAATTAATGTGGCTGGTTCATAAAGATGCCCAAGAAGGTAAAGATTATAATCTTCAAGAAATGAAGTGGATGTGGGATGTAACTACAATTGCAGATAAAAGAATTATAGAAAACAATCAAAGAGGTGTTCTATCAGATAAATATGTACCTGGACCTTTATCTCAAATGGAAAGGGGATTAGAAAAATTTAAATCTTGGTATTTAAGACACTTAGCAAATAGCATAAACTAAACGTTAAGTAGTAGATATTCTCTTTCCCAAGAACTTATAACTTTTAAATATGCTTGGTTTTCAACTCTTCTAATAGCAGCAATTGTTCTAATAAATTTTTGGTTGAATACTTCATTAATTTGTTCATTTTTTTCAAAAAATGAAATTGCTTCTTCAACATTTTTAGGTAGGGAGCTTTTATTTTTCCCAAACACACTTTTTTTTGTCTCAGAAGTTGGTTTTAATTTATTTTTAATTCCTAGATATCCTGCAGCTAAATTAGCAGCAAAAACTAAGTAAGGATTGGTGTCGGCGCCAGATATCCTATTCTCAATCCTCATACTATGTTCTTCATTTGATGGAATTCTGAATCCACAGGATCTATTGCCTAAACCCCAGTTAGTATTTCTTGGGACATCCCAAGTAGCAAAAAGTCTTCTATATGAATTAATGTTAGGAGCGTGGATTGGCATTAGCACAGGTGTGAATGTTTGAAGACCTGCTATATAATTTTTCATAATATTAGAAATTGTACTTGTTTTACTAAAAAAAACATTTTTTTTATTTTTTTTTCTAATTAATGACTGATGCAGATGTAGAGAACTGCCCGGTTGATTTTCCATAGGTTTAGCCATGAATGTTGCATATAGCTTATGTTTTATAGCTGCTTGTCTTAAAGTTCTTTTAAATAGAAAAACTTGATCCGCTAATTCTAGGGGATTTCCATGCTGAAAATTAATTTCCATTTGTGCTGAACCACTTTCGTGATTTATTGTGTCTATTTCTATATTTTGAATTTCGCAAAAATTGTAGACATCTTCAAATAAATTATCAAATTCATTAACTGCGTCTATTCCAAATGCTTGTTTTCCTGTTTCTTCTCTTCCTGATTGACCAATTGGCACTTCAAGTGGGTAATCTGAATCAGCATTAGGCTTTACTAAATAAAACTCCACCTCAGGAGAAACAATTGGCTCATAACCCATTTCATCAAAAAGTCTCAATATTTTTTTAAGAACTGATCTACTTGAGTTTATTACACTTGAACCATTAAGATTGACAGCATCACAAATTACTTGAGCAGTTGGATCATCATACCATGGAACATTTCTTATTGTTTCAAAATCTGGTCTCAGAATTACATCAATGTCTGTTGGGTTATAAACGTCTACAGGTAACTCTTCATCTTCAGTAGCATATCCACCTAAAATAGTTTGAATAAATACTGATTGAGGAAGTCTGTGACTATCATTTTCCAAACCTTGGATAAATTTTTTTGTAGGCAATATTTTCCCCCTAGCAATTCCTCCAAGATCAGGAATTAAACATTCTACTTCAGTTATAGAATGATTATTAAGCCATTTTTTAAATTTTTCTATCATTGTATTTTGAATAATGAAATTTATCTTATTCTTGTTTACGAAAATAAATAAGATAGATACATAAATAAAAAATGATCTTTAGCAAAAATAAAACTTTTGAACAACATGATAATGAAAAAGGTAGTTTTTATCAAAGTTCAGTGACTCCTTTGAATTCAAATGATGTAATTAATCAAGATGAAGACTTTGATGTTTGTATAATTGGAGGAGGGCTAACAGGTATTTCTAGTGCTCTCAATTTATTAAATAAAGGATATTCAGTTGCAATTTGTGAAGCAAGACAAGTTGGATGGGGGGCTTCTGGTCGAAATGGTGGACAACTTGGCATAGGAATGAGGAAAGATCAATTCTATATTGAAAAAAAATTAGGAATAAGTCATGCTAAAGAACTTTGGAATCTTGGTCTTGAGTCAGTAGACGAAGCATTAAAGCTAATTAAAGATCATAACATAGATTGTCATCTTATAAATGGAGTCTTATCAGCTGGATATTATCTTAAAGATATTGATGAATATAAATTTGAAGCTGAACATATGGAAAAAAATTATAATTTTAAAGGATATAAGATTTATAACAAAAAAGAAATTAAATATGAAATAAATAGCTCAATGTATTACTCAGGTTTGTTAAATAAAAAAAGTTATCACTTAAATCCTATGAAATTATTAATTAATTTAGCTAAAATTTTAAAAAAATTTAATGTTAAAATTTTTGAAAATTCACCAGTTACTAAACTAGTTGAAAAAAATAAAAAAATTGATGTATTTTTTTTAAAAAATAAAATATCAGCAAAAAAAGTAGTTGTTGCTTGCAATGGTTATCTTGACAATTTGCTTGGAAATAAAAGAAATAAATTTATGCCTATAAACAATTACATCATAGCTACAGAACCATTAGGTGAAACTAAAGCAAGAGAAATAATTCGCAATAATTATGCTGTATGCGATACTAGATTTATTATTGACTACTATAGATTTTCCGAGGATTGGCGTATGTTATTTGGTGGAGGAGAAACTCTTTCAGCAAAATTTATATCTGATTCTAAAAATTTTGTTAGAGAGAGAATGTTAAAAGTATTTCCTCAGTTAAAAAAATATAATATTCAATATTCATGGGGGGGCACACTTGCTATTACTGTAAATAGATTGCCTTATTTTGGTTCTATAATGAATAATAAGTTATTATTTGCGTGTGGTTACTCTGGTCATGGTTTGGCATTAAGTATTCTGGCCGGTAAATTAATTTCTGAAAAAATTGATGGTCATAATGATAGATTTAAATTTTTTGAAGAAATTAATCATCTTTCCATACTAGGAGGTAATTTTTTAAGAAGGCCAATATATTCATCTTCCATTATTTATTATAAATTAAGAGATTATTTTAATTTTTAAATATTTATTTTTTATATATATAAATTTAATTTTTAAAAGATGCTCTTTTTAATCTATCATTTAAAGTTTTTCCCAATCCAATATTTGGAATTGGAACTACAGCAATTTTTTGACATTTTGATTGATCTAGTAAATGAATGTAGTGAAAAAAATTGTTAGCAGCTTCTTCTAAATTTCCTTTTGAACTTAAATTCAGATTAAAAACCTTAGAAAATAAGTTAGTAGATCCAAAATTTAAAAGACCTTCATTATCATTTACTGATTTTATATTCATTCTTAAAGGCTTCTTTGGTGAATAATGTTTTAATAAATTTCCAGGAGATAAATTGGATTTTTGATTAATGATTATTTCATTATTAATTTTTTTATTAATCATTTCTTCTGATAAGCTACCCAGTCTCAAGATTTCTATAATATTTTTATTTATTTTTAAAACAGTTGATTCTAATCCTAATTTGGCAGGTCCATCATTTAATATTAAAATATTTTCTTTAAAAAATGGGTTTAAATCTTCAGGTAAAGTAACTGATGTTTCAGAAGTTATATTTGCACTAGGTGCAGCTATAGGAAATTTTACCTTAGATAATAACTCTTGGGTTATTTTATTTTTTGGTATTCTGCATCCAACATATTCATTATGGTTGGAAACTAAAGGTGAAATTTTGGAAATTTTTTTTTTTTTTAAAATTAATGTAAGAGGACCTGGCCAAAATTTTTCTGCAAGTAACAATTCTGTTTTATTAATGTAAAAATTTTTTTTAATATCTTCTAAATTCGCAAAATGACATATTATAGGGTTATTTTTAGGTCTTTTTTTTAATTTATATAATAAATTAACAGCCATGTCCTTAGTTGCGTCACATCCTATTCCATATACAGTTTCAGTGGGAAAAATAACAACTTCTCCACTTGATAGTCTATTTTTAGCTATTTCTATCTCTTTTTTACTCATAAATATTGTAAAATTGTTTCCATCTAATAACAAAATAGTTAATGTCTATTTTATTTTATATTTTTTTTCGCATGGGTAAAGTTATAGCTTTTTCAAATCAAAAAGGGGGTTCGGGTAAATCTACCTTGTCAGCAAATATAGCTGTTTTATGGAGCAATAGTGGATATAAAGTTGCTGTCGTGGATGCAGATTCTCAAAAAAGTTTAACTTATTGGTTGGAAGCGAGAAAAAAGTACTATGGAGAAGATGATATTGGTCTTACACAATACGATTTTGATATAAAGAATCTAATAGATGAAGTTAAAAAAATTAAAAGAAAGTATGACTATATTATAATTGATAGTCCGCCTTCTATAACCTTTGAAACTTTACAAATTATTAAAACTTCTGATGGTCTTTTTGTTCCCGTACAACCTAGTCCTCTAGATTTAATGGCGACTTTGCCTTTTTTGCAAATTGCAAAGCAAGAGAGAAAGAACCCTATTATATTTTTAAATAGAGTTATGCCAAGAGCTAAACTTACTGATGCTATGATTTTAAGATTAAAATATGCTGGTGCAAAAATAGCTAGATCAAGAATATCAAGTAAAATTATTTATGCAGAGACTTTTTCTGTGGGAAGAGGAGTAGTAGATATAAGTATTTCATCAGATGCTTCTAGAGAAATTATCAATGCTGGTAATGAAATTATTAGAAGTTTGTAATATTTTTAAATGTCTAAAATTTCTACTGTAATTTTAGCCGCAGGTAAGAGCTCACGCTTTAAAAGTTCCAAAAGTAAATTATTGCATAATTTATCTGGCTTACCAATTATATGTCACGTTTACAATACTGCTAAGATAATTTCTGGAAATAATATTATTGTAGTTTGTAATAAAAAAAATATCATTGAATTAAAAAATATTTTACCCAATTGTAAATTTGTTATTCAAAATAATCAAAATGGAACTGCTGATGCAATTAAAGTTGCTAAACCACAAATTAAAACTAAAAATTTCATTATTTTATTTGGTGATGTCCCTTTAATTAATCCAAACACAATAAAGAGATTAGTTAAAAAAAATAAAAGTATTGGTCGTATGATCGCCTTTAAAAGCAAAAATCCATTTGGATACGGCAGAGTGTTTGTAAAAAGTAAAAAAGTTGTAGAGGTAGTTGAGGAAATTAACACAAATACTTATCAAAAGAAAAATAAATTATGTAACTCCGGTATTGTTTTAGTTAATACTGAATATTTCTTTAATAAATTAAAATTTATTAAAAAAAATAAAAAAAATAATGAAAAATATTTACCAGATATTTTTAATATTTTTTATAATTATAATAATCCTTTTGAATATATTGTTTGTGATGAAGATGAAATGCTTGGTGTTAATACTTTAGAAGATTTAATAGATGTAGAAAGAATATATCAGAAGAATTTAATAAAAAAATTTATTAAAAGTGGAGTACTTATTCAAAATGCAAATTCATGTTACTTTGGTTATGATACAAAAATTGCAAAAAATGTAGTAATTGAAAATAATGTAGTTTTAAAAGAAAAGACACAAATTAAAGAGGGTTGCGTCATCAAAAGTAATAGTTACATTGAAGGAGCCACAATAGATAAAAATTGTACTATAGGACCACATGCTAGAATAAGACCAAAAACAAATATAAAAAATAATTCAAAAATTGGGAATTATGTAGAAATAAAAAATTCATTTATCGGTGAAAAAACCGCTATATCTCACTTAAGTTATATTGGAGATGCTATAATAGGAAACAGGGTAAATATAGGAGCAGGTACAATTACTTGTAATTTTGATGGTGAAAGAAAAAACTTAACCATTATTAAAAATGGTGTATTTATTGGCTCAAATTCTTCTTTAATTGCACCTATTATAATTAATAAAAATGTAAAAATAGGCGCTGGAAGTGTTGTTGATCAAGATATACCTTCAAATTATTTAGCTTTAGAAAGATCGCAATTAAAAATTATTAAAAAAAAGTAACTTTTTCAATTAATAAACTTGTTTCAGGATTCTAATAAGTTTAATACCCCTAATTATTATGAAAATGAAATGGTCGCCTAATTCTTGGAGAACAAAAAAGGCAAAACATATGCCAACTTATTCTGATGAATTATTATTAAAAAATTCATTAAATAAAATAAAAGAATATCCCCCTCTAGTTTTTGCTGGAGAGGCAAGATCTTTAAAATTAAAATTAGGTGAAGTGGCAGCAGGTAAGGCTTTTTTGTTGCAAGGTGGTGATTGTGCTGAAAGTTTTGTAGACTTTCATCCAGATAATATAAGAGACACTTTTAAAGTTATTTTACAAATGGCAGTAATTTTAACATTTGGTTCTTCATGTCCAGTTGTTAAGGTAGGTAGAATAGCCGGTCAATTTGCAAAACCCAGATCTCAAGAAAAAGAAATAATTAATGGAATTGAGTTAGAGTCTTATAAAGGTGATATTATTAATGGCATTGAATTTCAAAAAGAAATCAGAAAACCGAATCCCAATAGATTAATTCAAGCTTATAATCAATCAGCAGCAACACTTAATTTAATAAGGGCATTTTCGCAAGGAGGCTTTGCAAACTTAAATAAAATTCATCAATGGAATTTAAATTTTGTGGAAGGTGAGAACGCTAAAAAATTTAGAGAAATATCCTCAAGAATTGATGAGTGTTTGGCATTTATGAATGCATGTGGAATTAATGAAAAAAATGTTAGACAACTCTATGAAACAGAATTTTTTACTAGTCATGAAGCTCTTTTATTAGAATATGAGGAAGCAATGACACGTATAGATAGCACTTCAGGCAAATGGTATGATGTATCAGCTCATATGTTATGGGTGGGCGATAGAACTCGTCAATTAGATGGGGCTCATATTGAATTTTTAAAAGGTATTCAAAATCCAATTGGTATTAAGGTAGGACCAAAAACAGATATAGATGAGCTAATTAAAATATTACAAGTAATAAATCCTAATAATGAACCAGGTAGAGTAACCTTAATATGTAGAATGGGATCAGATAAAATTAACTCTATTTTACCAAATATAATTGAGAAAGTTAAAAGTGAAGGTAATATTGTTGTGTGGGCATGTGACCCAATGCATGGAAACACAGTAAAATCAAACACTGGTTTTAAAACAAGGCCACTTGTAAATATTTTTTCTGAAATCCAACAGTTTTTTCAAATTCATAAATCACAAGGAACTTATCCAGGTGGTGTACATTTGGAAATGACAGGTCAAGATGTAACTGAGTGTATGGGAGGTTTACAAGAAATTACTGATGAAGATCTTAAGAACAGATATCACACTTTTTGTGATCCCAGATTAAATGCTTCTCAATCTATAGAGTTGGCTTTTCTCATTTCAGATTTTTTAAAAGATGAAAAATATTTGTCCACCAAATCTTTAAATTTATAAAATTAAATATATCTTATATCTATGAATCTTGATGAAAAAATAGATTATATCTCAAGTTGGATAAAAAAATATACTCAAAATATAAAATTTCAACCTGTTACTTTAGTAATTGGAGTATCTGGGGGTGTTGATTCAGCATTGACAAGTACGTTATGTGCAAAAACTGGTTTAAAAACAATTGCAGTTTCTATGCCAATTAAACAAAATATTAATCAGCATAATTTAAGCTTAAGACATTTAAATTGGTTAAATGAAAATTTTAAAAATGTAGAAACTTTAACAATAAATCTTGATTCTGTGTTTAATGCTTTTGAAAAAAAACATAAGGATTTTAATAATGAACTTGCATTTGCAAATTCTAGATCTAGGTTAAGAATGGTTACACTTTATCAAATAGCTCAAAGTAATAATGGTTTAGTAGTAGGTACTGGTAATAAAGTGGAAGACTTTGGTGTAGGTTTTTATACAAAATATGGTGATGGGGCAGTAGATATATCCCCTATTGCAGACTGTACCAAATCTGAAGTTTGGAATATGGCATCAAAACTTAAAATAATAAGTGATATAGTAAATGCTGAACCTACTGACGGACTTTGGGATGATAGTAGAAATGATGAAAATCAATTAGGATTAAGTTATAAAGAAATAGAAGAAGCTATGTTTAATAAAAATAGTAAGTTTTATAAAAAATATTTACAAATACGTGAGCCAAATTTACACAAAATGCTTCCAATACCTGTTTGTATAATACCAAAAAAATAATATGAAATGTAGATTCGCACCTAGTCCTACTGGAAAAATCCATCTAGGCAATACTCGTTCAGCATTATTAAACTGGGCATATGCAAAAATTAATAATGGAAAATTCATTTTGAGGATCGATGATACTGATACTAAAAGATCTTCAAAAGAAAACGAATTAAGCATAAAAGAAGATCTTAAATGGTTAGGTTTAGATTGGCAAAAAACTTTTAATCAATCTACGAGAATCAATTTATATAATTCCAAAATAGAAAAACTAAAAAAAGATAATAGAATATACCCATGTTTTGAAACTTTAGAAGAATTGTCACTTAAAAAAAAGGCTTTATTGTCTTCTGGTAAGCCTCCAATTTATGATAGATCATCTTTAAATCTATCAAAAGATGATATTAATTCAAATATCAAAAATGGTAAAAAGCCTCATTGGAGATTTAAGTTAAATGATAAGAGAATATTTTGGACTGATCTAATTAAAGGTGATGTTTCATTTGAATCTAAGAATTTAAGTGACCCAATATTAATTCGCGAAGATGGCAGTATGCTGTATCATCTTCCTTCAGTTATTGATGATATTGATTCAGAAATTACGGATATCATAAGAGGCGAAGATCATATAACTAATACTGCATATCATATTCAAATCTTTGATGCGTTAGAAGGAAAAATTCCTAACTTTGCACATCATCCATTTTTAACTGATGAACAAGGTAGAGGATTTGCAAAAAGACTGGGAAGTATGACAATTGAAAAATTAAGAAAAGAAGGATACGAAAATATTACTCTTTTAAATTATTTGCTGTTTATAGGTTCAAGTAAAGATATTGCAGTTTTAAATAACGTTGATCATATTTTAAAAAATTTCAATATTAGTGATATATCAAACTCTTCCGCAAAATTTTCAATAGACGTTCTTAAATCACTTAATTCTAATATATTGAAAGAATATAAATATGATCAAATTGAATCAAGATTAAATTTTATTGAAAATAAATTCTATAAAGAAACATTTTGGAATTTTAGTAAAAATAATTTGAATTTTTTTTCAGATACTAATAAGTGGTTTAATACTATAACTAAAATTATTAAACTAGATGATTATAATTTTGATTCTAAATTAATAAATTCAGCTATTGAAAATATTCCTCAAGAACCTTTTGATGAAAATACCTGGAATATATGGACTAATGAAATAACTAAAATTACAGGAATCAAAGGGAAAGATTTATTTTTGCCCTTGAGGATTATTTTAACTGGTTTAGAAAAAGGTCCAGAACTTAAATACTTCATGCCTTTAATTAATAAAGAGATAATTCTGAGGAAATTTGGAAAATTATAGAAAATTTTTTTTATTACTCTAAGAACCCAATATAATTATGAAAACTGAAGATAAAATATATTTATTTGATACAACTTTACGAGATGGTCAACAAACAACAGGAGTTAATTTTTCTGTTAGTGATAAAATGATTATTTCACAAACCCTTGATGATCTTGGGCTTGATTATGTTGAAGGAGGTTGGCCAGGAGCAAATAATACTGATAATGATTTCTTTTCTAGAAAATTAAATTTTAAAAACTCTAAATTTACAGCTTTTGGAATGACAAGAAGACCTGGAAGAAGTGCAGAGAATGATCCTGGTTTAAATTCCTTAATAAATAGTCAAGCTGCTAGCATTTGTATAGTAGGTAAATCATCTTCTTTTCAAGTTAAAAATGCTTTGGGTATTTCAGAAAAAGAAAATATTCAAATGATTCAAGAAAGTGTTTCTTACATAAATAGTAAAAACAAAGAAGTTATATTTGATGCAGAACACTTTTTCGATGGATATAAAGAAAACAAAGAATATGCAATACAATGTATTAAAACAGCTTATGAAAGTGGAGCTAGATGGGTTGTTCTTTGTGATACTAATGGAGGAACATTACCTCATGAAATCACAGAAATTATTCAAAAAATAATAAAAGTAATTCCTGGCAAAAATTTAGGTATACATGCCCACAATGATACTGAGAATGGAGTTGCTAACGCTTTAGCTGCAATTTATGCAGGAGTTAGACATGTTCAAGGAACTATAAACGGTCTAGGTGAAAGGTGTGGCAATACAAATTTAATTTCCTTAATTCCAACTTTGCTTTTAAAAACAAATTTTAAGACTAGTATTGATTTAGATAAATTGAAATCTCTTACCAAAGTATCTAAATTGCTTAATAATTTATTGAATCTCCCTAATTCAAAAAATTCCTCTTATGTAGGTGAAAATGCTTTCTCACATAAAGGGGGCTTACATGCATCAGCTGTTGCAAAAGACCCAATTACTTATGAGCACATCAATCCTGAACTTGTTGGAAACTCAAGAAATGTAGTTATATCTAATCAAGCAGGAAAAGCGAATTTATTAAGTCAGTTAAATAAATTATCAATTTCTATTGAAAGTAAACACATAAATGAAATTTTAGATATTATTAAACAAAAAGAATCAGAAGGCTTTTTATACGATACTGCGCTAGCAAGTTTTGAACTTCTCGTTAGAAAACATCTAAATCAAGTTAATGAATTTTTTAATTTAACAAAATTTAGAGTAACTGATGAAAGAAGATGGAACGCTAAAGGTAAATTAGTTACTGATTCAGAGGCTACTGTTCATTTAAAGGTATCAGATGAAGAACGAATGACGGTTGGAGTAGGAAATGGACCAGTAAACGCAATTGATAGCGCTCTTCGTCAAGCTCTAATTGATTTTTATCCAAGTTTAGTTGATCTTAAATTAACAGATTACAAAGTAATGATTTTATCATCAGATAAAGGAACCGGTGCTATTACTAGAGTTTTAATTGAATCTACTGATAATACAAAAAACCATTGGACAACAGTTGGTGTTTCTACAAATATTATTGATGCTTCATATAATGCAATTTATGACAGCATAACCTATAAGTTATATAATGATTTGAGATAATATTTTGAATTTATCAAAACCTAGTATTATTTTAGTGAGACCTCAACTACCTGAAAACATTGGAATGGTTGCAAGGGCAATGAATAATTTTGGTTTAAAAAAATTAATTTTAGTTTGTCCTAGGGATAGGTGGCCAAATAAAAAAGCCTTGGATTCAGCAAAGCATGCTAAAAAAATAATAGAAAATTGCAAAGTCTATTATGACCTCAATAAAGCATTAAATCCTTATAAATTAGTTGTAGCCACTACAAATAGAAAGCGTTTTTTACAAAAAAAAATTTTTTATTCTTTTATTGATTTGCAAGATTCACTAAATAAAAATTCAAATATTGCAATAATGTTTGGTCCTGAAAATTCAGGTCTATCAAATTATGATTTAAGATTAGCTGATTTTATTTTTACTATACCTACAAACAATCTAAATAAATCTCTAAATCTTTCCCATGCAGTTTCTATTGTTGCATATAAATTATTCGAAATTACAATGAAATATAAAGATTTTAATAAAAATAATAATAAGAGTTCTAAAGAGCAAGCATCCAAAAATGATTTAAATAAATTTGTAAATTACTTAGTTAAGAGTCTTGATGGAAATAATTTTTTTGTTCCATTGGAAAAAAAGGAAAGCATGATAGACAATATTTATGCCATTTATCTAAAAGCTAATTTGACGAATAAAGAATTAAATACTCTATGGGGTATTACTAAAAAACTGAGTAAATAAGCCATAAATAATAAATATTCAATTTGACAACATTTTTTTTATGTCTATATAGCCCATTAAAACATGACAAAAAGAATTTCTGCAAAATACAAGATTGATAGAAGACTTGGGTGCAATCTATGGGGGAGACCCAAAAGTCCATTTAATAAAAGAAATTCTAAACCTGGACAACATGGAGCTTTAGGTCAAAGAAAAAAACTTTCAGATTATGGAAATCAATTATTTGCCAAACAAAAACTTAAATTTTACTATGGTGATCTAACTGAAAAACAATTTAGAAGAATATACAAAAAAGCTTCTAATATTAAAGGTGATACCAGTCAAATACTTATAGAGTTACTAGAAAGAAGACTTGATGCAATTGTTTATAGAATGAAATTTGTCCCAACTATTTTTGCTGCTAGACAACTTGTTAACCATGGTCATGTTAAGGTTAATGATAAAAAAGTTAATATCCCATCATATTCAGTAGAAGACGGTGATGAAATATCAATAAAAAATAATAGCAAGGAAATAAATATTATACAGGAATCAATAATTTCACAAGAAAGAGAAATACCTGAATATCTTGAAGTTGATATTAAGGAATTTAAAGGTAGATTTTTAAGAGCACCTTTAATTCATGATGTTCCTTACCCCGTAACTATGGAACCTAATTTAGTAATTGAGTATTATTCTCGCTAATTATTTTTTCTTTCATCACAACGTCAAAAATATAAATAATAATCGCAAGCCAAATAATTATAAAAGATAACAACTTATTTTGGTTCAAATTTTCATTTAGTATAAATATTGAAGTAATAAAATGAAAAGTCGGAGCTAAATAAAAAAGAACCCCAGCTAATCCTAGGGGAATGTATTTAATTCCAAGATTAAAAAAAAATAAAGGAAAAATAGTAACTATTCCTGCTAAAATTAATAAAATAGAAGCTGAGTAAGAATAATTTAAAAAATAACCTAAATCATAATAGTATAAATATATTAAATATGGTCCTGCAATTAATGTAATTAAACCAGATTCATAAAAAAGTCCTATCTCAGGTTTAATATCTATTTGTTTCCTTAATAATCCGTATACCCCCCAAGTAAATCCAATTATAATCGCTATTATAGGTATAGTTTTATTAGTGAAAATCAAAAAGGTAATAGAGGTTATCATCATAATTAAAGACAAGAATTTAAGTTTAGAAATTTTTTCGTTTAAAAAAACGTATCCAAGAAAAATACTTATAATTGGTGTGATATAATATCCCATAGAAGCTTCATGCACTTTTTCTATACTTACAGCATATATAAAACCAGTCCAATTTATAGAAATTAACATAGCTGTTATTGTTAAAACTAATATTTTTTTTAAAGAAAAAAAAATAGAGTAAAAATCATTAAGTTTAGAAAAAAATGATAAGAATATAAATAAAAAAACAAAAGACCATAAACCTCGGTGTATAGCTACCTCTATGTGTGGAATATATTTTATCTCATTAAAAATTAAAGGTTGAGGCATTCCCCAAAATAAAGATGCTATGCATGTATAAAAAATGCCTTTATAAAATAAATTAATTTTCAATTTATGAAGAGCTTGTTTCTATACCTTTAGTTTTAAATAATTCTAAAAGTTCACCAGATTCATTCATTTCTTTTATTATATCACAACCACCAATAAATTCTTCTTTGACATATAATTGAGGTATTGTTGGCCAGTTTGAAAATTTTTTTATTCCCTCTCTCATTTCATCACTATCTAGTACATTAACACTAGTGTATTTTATATTAAGATTTGATAAAATTTCTACTACAGCAGCTGAAAATCCACACATAGGGAATACAGGTGTACCTTTCATAAACAAAACAACATCATTGGACTTAATTTCATTATTTATATTTTCAGTAACATCAACTATATTTTCTTTCATATTTACTCCGTTTTAGTTTTGAGCATTAAAGCATGAAGTTCACTACCCATTCTACCTTCAAGTGCACTATATACCATTTTATGCTGATCTAAACGAGATTTACCTTTAAAAGATTTTGAAACTATTGTCGCACTATAATGATCGCCATCACCTTTTAAATCTTCAATTTTCACCTCACTATTAGGTATAGATTCTTTTATTAGCTTCTCCAACTTTTCAATAGACATTGGCATGATACTTAAATAGTTTAGAAATCTCAAAAAAGAAAGCTTATTTAATTTTATTTTTAAAAATCCAAGCTATTTTGTCATTTTTAAAATGATGAATTATTTTTTTAATTTCTACTTCTGAAAGAATTTTTCTTATATTTTTATTTTTTAATAATAATTTTTCAAAATCAATTTTTTTATTCATTGATTCCATTGTGCATTTTTGAACTAATGAGTAAGCTTTTTGTCTAGAAATGCCCTTCTTAGTTAAAGCTAACATAAGAATTTGACTATTGTGAATACCTCCTAGCATATTTAAATTTTTTAGCATTTTTTTAGGATATACAACTAAATTATTAACCACCTCATTAAGTCTATTTAAAGCAAAATCTAATATAATAGTTAAATCAGGGGCCATAATTCTCTCAACACTTGAGTGACTTATGTCTCTTTCATGCCACAAGGCTATATTTTCCATAGAAGGAATAACACCACTTCTAATATATCTGGCTAAACCTGTTAAATTTTCACTTAAAATAGGATTTTTTTTATGCGGCATCGCCGATGAACCTTTTTGTAAAGAATTAAATTTTTCCTCTACTTCAAGCAATTCAGTTCTTTGTAAATGTCTAATTTCAACAGCAAGACGTTCTATAGATGACCCAATAATTCCTAAAACAGAGAAAAAAAATGCATGTCTATCCCTAGGAATTACTTGGGTAGATACATCTTCTGTTTTTAAGTTAAATTTTTTGGCTACATATTTTTCTACTCTTGGATCTATAGTATTATAAGTTCCAACAGGTCCAGAAATAGAGCATATGCTTATTTCATCTATTGCTAATTCTAATCTTTTTAAGTTTCTTTTAAATTCATGATAAAATGAGGCAAGTTTTAATCCAAAAGTTATTGGTTCGGCATGTATTCCGTGACTTCTACCCATCATAATCGTATTTTTATATTTAATAGACTTTGATTTTAAACTTTTTAATAAAATATTTAATTGTTTATGTAAAATCTCACCTGTTTGCTTTAATTGAATTGAAAAACTAGTATCAATAATATCACTTGAGGTTACTCCATGATGAAAGTATTTGGAATTTTTTCCTATATATTTACTAACATTATTTATATAAGCTATAACATCATGTTTAGTTTGTTTTTCTAATGTGATGATTTCTTTAACATTAAATTTTGCTTTTTTTCTTATGTCTTTTGCAGCATTTTTTGGAATTGTTCCAATATCAGATAACCTTTCCGCAATCAGACATTCTATTTCTGTCCAAATTTTAAATTTATTATCTAAAGTCCATATCTTTTCAATATTGGGTCTATTGTACCTAGGTATCATAATTTCTTTTTATAATTCATTTATTGGAAAATCTGTATTGTTTTCTGACAAAGTAAATATTTCATTGCCATCTTCAGTAATTCCTATTGTATGTTCAAATTGAGCAGATAAAGATTTATCTTTTGTAACAGCTGTCCATCCGTCGTTTAGTATTTTTATTTTCCAATCCCCTAAATTAATCATTGGTTCGATAGTAAAAAACATTCCAGGTTTAAGTTCTGGTCCTTCTCCATAACTACCGTAATGAAGTACACTGGGTGGGGTATGAAATTGATTTCCTATTCCATGACCACAAAAATCTCTTACAACTGAATATTTTTTAGATTCTGCATATTCTTGAATTTTATACCCTATATCACCTAAATGTTTTCCTGGTTTTGCTTCTTTAATTCCTATGTTAAGACATTCATAAGTTGATTTAATCAAATCTAGATTTTTATTATTAGTTTTACCAGCTACAAACATTCTTGAACTATCACCATACCATCCATTAAGAATAACTGTTACATCAACATTTATTATATCCCCATCGTTTAATATTTTTTTTTCATTTGGAATACCATGACAAACAACGTGGTTTACTGACGTGCAAACTGATTTTGGGAAACCTCTATAGTTTAAAGGAGCAGGTATTGCGTTATTTTTAATAATTAGATCGTGACAAAAATTATTTATTTCAAGTGTTGATATTCCAGTTTTAATTAATTCATAAAGCTGATCCAATACAAAAGCGGCTAACCTTCCAGCTTCTCTCATTTTTTTAAAGTCATCTTTTTGATAAATTGGGATATTATTAGATTGCATTTTATATTCTATTTAATGTTTTTATTTGTTAAATAACAGGATAATTATAAAAAAATATACTTATGACCCATTTTACTGCAGGAATTTTGATAATTGGAGATGAAATATTATCAGGAAGAACTCTAGACACCAATGCAAATTTTATTGCTAAAAATTTAACTTCTTCTGGTATTAAACTTGAAGAAATAAGAACAATCCAAGATAAAAAAAAAATAATAATAGAATCTATAAAATTATTCAGTGATAAATATAACTATGTTTTTACGACCGGTGGTATTGGTCCAACTCACGATGATATTACTTCGGAAAGTATTGCTGATGCATTTAACAAAAAATATGAAATAAATTCTGCAGCTTATAATATTCTTTCAAAATATTACCCAAAAGGAGAATTTAATGCTAATCGTCAAAGAATGGCTATGATGCCTAGAGGTGCTGAACTAATTCTAAACCCTATGACAGCAGCCCCCGGATTCAAAATCAACAATGTTTATGTCCTTCCTGGAGTTCCTGAAATAATGAAAAAAATGTTAAATAATGTATTAGAAACTTTAAAAAAGGGAAATCCAAAAAAAATTGTTACAATTAATATTAATCTATATGAAAGCATTATTGCTTCAGGGTTAGATCAAATTCAAACAAATAATCCAAAGTGCTCAATAGGCAGTTATCCGTACTTTAATTATATTTCAAAAAAAGGAGGTGTAAACATAGTGGTATCTTCTTGGACTCTAAAAGATTTAAGTTCTATAATTAAAGACATTCAAAAAATGGTTTCATTATTAGGTGGAAAAAGTTCAATAGTCTGATAAATATTAATTATTGGCCTCGTGGTGGAATGGTAGACACAAAGGACTTAAAATCCTTGCCCTTTTGGGAGTGCCGGTTCAAGTCCGGCCGAGGCTACCAAATAATATATTAAAATGATGTTTAGTTTTGTAACATTAGGAACAAATGATCTTAAAAAAAGTAAATCTTTTTATGATGAGCTTCTTGCCTCTATTGACATTGTTAATGTTGTTGAAGAAAATACATATGTTGGATATGCCAAAAAAAATAACTTAAATAATATTGAATTTTATTTAATGAAACCTCATAATAAAGAAAAAGCAACTTTTGGCAATGGCACAATGATAACCTTTAGTATTGAAACAAAAGAGAGAGTTGAACTTTTTTATAATTTAGCGTTAAAATTAGGTGCAATTAATGAAGGTAAGCCTGGACCTAGACATCAAGAAAATTACTATGCATATTTTAGAGATCTTGATGGAAATAAAATATGTGCTTATAGCTCTGAATAAATTTTAATATTCAAATTGTTCATTTAATATCTTATCTTCAATAGAGTGATCTTTATCAAATAAAATTTTACAATTTTTATCTTGAGAAGATTTTATTAAAACTTTTTTTATATTTCTAAATTCTATATTATCAGCCGTAACACTTGTCTTTCTTTCTTCAAAATTTAAGACATCAATTTTAATTACACTTTTTTCTGAAAGTAGCGCACCTCTCCATCTTCGTGGGCGAAAGGCACTAATTGGAGTTAATGCTAGCAGTTTTGAATCTAATGGTAAAATACTGCCATGTGCAGACAAATTATATGCAGTACTTCCTGCAGAAGTTGAAACCAGAACACCATCACATATAAGTTCGTTTAATCTTATAACATCATTTATTTTAATTTGAAATTTTGATGCCTGGTGGCTTTGTCTCATTAGAGATACTTCATTATAGGCAATTGACTCATAGGTTATTTTTTTATCATCTTCTGCAATCATTTTTAATGGTTTTAAATCAGTTGAATTAGAATTTTCTATTAAAGCTTCAAGATTTTTATTGCTTGATTGATTCATTAAAAAACCAATTGATCCATAATTAATTCCATAAAAAGGTTTGTTAAGATTATTAAAATCGTGAAGAGATTTTAATAAAATGCCATCTCCACCAATTGGAATAATTATATCAGATGTCTCAGGATCATTTTGTGAATAAGACTCTACATACCGCCTTTTTGCTTCTAGTGCCTCTGATGTTTTTGAAGAAATAAAGTGAAATTTCATTAACCACCAGTCTCATTCATATGTCTATTCATATAAGGCTTTACTTTAGAATTAATTATAAAATCATGTCTTTTAGGTTTAACTGATAAAGCAAATCTAATCTTGTCTTTTATATAATTATCACCTCTATCATTTCTAATTATTTCCCTAAAATCAACAAATTCATTTTGACCAAGACACATATAAAGTTTTCCAGTGCTAGATAATCTTATTCTGTTACAAGTTGCGCAAAAATTATTTGATAAAGGGGTTATAAAACCAATTTTTATATTTAATTTTTTACTTGTATAATATTTTGAGGGTCCTCCAGTTTTATGATCAGATTTAGCAAATGCATATATATTATTTAAATTTTTAAAAATTTTATCAAGACTTACAAATTGCATATGTCTAGGTATATCAGTATCATTCATTGGCATTACTTCTATGAAAGTTAAATCTAATAACTTTTGATTTGACCAATTAATAAGATCTTCAATTTGATTTTCATTGAAATTTTTGAAAACTACTGTGTTTATTTTAATTTTAATATTATTATTAATTGCCTCATCAATGCCATCTAAAACATTATCTAAATTTCCCAATCTTGTGATTTGTTTATATTGATCTTTAATTATAGTATCTAGTGATACATTAATTCTATCAACACCATTATTTTTTAAATCCTTTGCGTATTTTTTTAATAAACTACCGTTAGTCGTTAATGTAATTTCTTTTAAATTAGTGTAGGATTTTTTTTTATTTAAATTTTCTATTAAACTTAAAATATTTTTTCTTACAAGTGGCTCACCACCTGTTAATCTTATTTTTTCTACTCCTAATTCTATAAAATTATCACACAACCTCTCAATTTCTTCTAAGGTTAAAATTTCTTTTTTGGGTAAGAAATTCATTTTTTCTTTCATGCAATAAACACATCTTAAATCACATCTATCAGTGACTGACACTCTTAAATAGTTTACTTTTCTAAGAAATTGATCAACTAATTGCATTATATTTTTATTTATTGTTTTTTTTAAAATGATTTATAATTTTTTTAACCAAAATTCTAAAATTTATATTAAATGATTTATTTTTTAAAAATTGAATTTTTCCAACGATACTAGATAAATTTCTAATTTCAAGATTAGCTAATTTAAAATTTATAAATAAATTTTCACTCATAATTAGTGTATATATTTATTTTTTAATTAATTTAATCTTTTTTCAGCTTTTTCATGCATTTCTTGAGCTTCTAGACTCAATGTTGCGACTGGTCTTGCTTCTAATCTTTTTATACTGATGGGATCGCCAGTTTCATCACAATAACCATAACTACCATCATCAATTCTCTTTAGGGCAGCATCAATTTTATTTATTAATTTTCTTTCTCTGTCTCTAGTTCTTAATTCAAAAGTTCTGTCAATTTCTTCTGAAGCTCTATCAGTTATATCAGGTTTTGCTTCATTCTCACTCTGCAAATTATTTAATGTTTGAGAAGATTCTTTTAATAGATCATTCTTCCAATTTAATAATTTTTGTCTAAAATATTCTTTCATTTTAGCATTCATAAATTTTTCTTTTTTAGTTGGTTTGTAATTTTTTGGAATTTTAGTCATTTTTTAAAAATGGGGATTTATCAAAAGATATTTATAATTCAACATTAATATAAATAAAAAAAATCAATAAAATCAATAAATTAAAATAATATTAAAAAAAGAACAAAAATAGAACTTTAAAAATCAGAACAAAACATGTACAAAAAAACATGATTTGCAAGAATCTTACAAAAAACATACGAAATAATGGAGAAAAAAATGTCTCAGGCTAAATTAAAAGTTATAGAAAATAATAAAATGGATAAAGAAAATAGGAGTAAATCTCTTGATGCAGCTGTAAGTCTCATTGAGAAAAACTACGGTAAAGGCTCAATAATGAAATTGGGTTCTAAAACTAATGTTGATATTGAGGCTATTTCAACAGGATCTTTAGGATTAGATATTGCCTTAGGTATTGGCGGTGTTCCAAAAGGAAGAATTGTAGAAATATATGGCCCAGAAAGCTCAGGAAAAACTACATTAGCTACACATATTGTTTCTGAGTCACAAAAAAAAGGTGGAAATTGTGCATTTATTGATGCTGAACACGCTCTTGATCCAGCATATGCAAAAAAATTAGGTGTTAATCTTGAAGAATTATTAATTTCTCAACCTGATACAGGTGAGCAAGGTTTAGAGATTGCAGATTCTTTAATTAAATCTGGAGGAATCGATGTGCTTGTTATTGATTCTGTTGCTGCACTTGTACCGAGAGCTGAATTAGAAGGTGATATGGGTGACTCTCTACCTGGTTTACAGGCTAGATTAATGAGTCAAGCATTAAGAAAACTCACTAGTTCAATTGCCCAATCAAATACTTTGGTTGTTTTTATAAATCAACTTAGAATGAAAATTGGTGTTATGTTTGGAAGTCCAGAAACGACAACTGGAGGAAATGCATTAAAATTTTATTCTTCTGTTAGAATGGATATACGCAGAATAGGTGCCATTAAGGATAAAGATGAAATTATTGGCAATCAAACCAGGGTAAAAATTGTTAAAAATAAAGTAGCCCCGCCTTTTAAGGTTGTTGAATTTGATATAATGTATGGAGAAGGCATATCTAAATTAGGTGAGTTAGTGGATTTAGGTGTTAAAGCTGAAATAATTGATAAATCAGGTTCTTGGTTTGCCTATAAGGATCAAAAAATTGGCCAAGGTAGAGAAAACGTTAAGTCATTTTTAAATGATAATCCAAATATAGCACAAGAAATAGAGAGTCAGATTCTGCAAAATGCTGGTATTGTTGAAAAAGCTATGATGGAAGGGGAAGTTAATAAAAAAGTCCCTAAAGATACTGAAGATAAGTAATTTAAGTAAAATTATTTACATAAAAGGCATTTTTTTAAAGTGCCTTTTTTTTATTATTAGACAATATAAATTTAAGTTATAATAAGTTTTCATGAATTCTAATAAAATAAGATCAGTTTTTTTAGATTATTTTAAAAAATATGATCATAAGATAATTCATTCTAGTTCACTTGTACCTGATAATGATCCAACGTTAATGTTTGCTAATTCTGGTATGGTTCAATTTAAAAATATATTTACAGGAAAAGAATCAAGAGATTATAAAAGAGCAACAACAGCACAAAAATGTGTGAGAGCTGGTGGTAAACATAATGATTTAGAAAATGTAGGTTATACAACAAGACACCATACTTTTTTTGAAATGTTAGGTAATTTTTCATTTGGTGATTATTTTAAAGATGTTGCTATAGAACTTGCTTGGAATTTAATAACTAAGGATTACTCAATTAATAAAGACAGACTTTTGGTTACTGTTTATTCTGAAGATGATGAATCTTTCAAATTATGGAAGAAAATTGCCGGTATATCTGAACATAAAATAATAAAAATTAGTACCTCGGACAACTTTTGGTCAATGGGAGCAACTGGTCCTTGCGGCCCTTGTTCTGAAATTTTTTTTGATCATGGAGACAAGTATAAAGGTGGTCCTCCAGGATCTAAAAATGAAGATGGTGATAGATTTATAGAAATATGGAATCTAGTTTTTATGCAATTTGAACAAATCTCTCAAAATGAAAGAATTAATCTCCCCAAACCATCAATTGATACAGGAATGGGACTGGAAAGAATGGCTGCACTTTTAGTAGGATCAAATGATAATTATTCTACAGACTTATTTCAACCTATTATTAACGAGTCTATAAATATATCTAATAATGATAATACTCATAATAGTCCAAGTCATAGGGTAATAGCTGATCATTTAAAATCATCTTCATTTTTAATTGCTGATGGTGTTTTGCCATCAAATGAGGGTAGAGGATATGTTTTAAGAAGAATAATGAGAAGAGGAATGCGGCATGCTCATTCATTAGGTAACAAAGATCCAATATTTTATAAATTATTCCCTACGTTTCTTAATGGAATTAAAGATTCATATCCTGAACTTGAGAGAGCTAAAGATCTTATTTCAAATATACTTTTTAATGAGGAAACTAAATTCAAAGAAACCCTTGAAAATGGCATTAAAATTTTAGATGAGGAAATATCTAATTCATCAAATATTTTTAATGGTGAAGTAGCTTTCAAACTATATGACACTTATGGTTTTCCTTTAGATCTGACTCAAGATTATCTTAAAACTAAAAATATTGAAGTTGATTTAAAAACTTTTGAAAAAAAAATGTTAGATCAAAAGCAAAGAGCAAGACAAAATTGGAAAGGCACAGGTGATATTCAGGATGACAATATTTGGTACAAGATCACTTCTCGTTTGGATCCAACAGAATTTTTAGGATACAAAGAAAATGAAGCGGAATGTAAAATTATAGCTATAATTTCTCATGACAAAAAAACCAATACTATTAAAAAGGGACAAGAAGCAGCAATTATATTGAATCAAACTCCTTTTTATGGAGAAAGTGGTGGTCAAGTTGGTGATCAAGGTTATCTAGAAAATGATAATTTTAAATTTAATGTTTTGAATACAACAAAAATATTTGGAAGTTATTTTATACATTTTGGAAAAGTTTCAATTGGAAATTGTTCCATTAATGATAGTGTAAAGGCATCTATAAATAATGATAATAGAAATTTAATTAAATATAATCATTCATGTACGCATTTACTACATTCAGCTCTTAGAAAAATTATAGGTAAACATGTCACACAAAAAGGCTCATTAGTAAATTCAGAGAAAATTAGATTTGATTTTAGCCATAATCATCCTATTGAAAAAAATAAAATTTTAAATATTGAAAATATTGTTAACAAACAAATTAAAATAAATGGAAAAGTAGAAATAAAAATTATTGATCAAAAAAAAGCAATCGAAGAAGGTGCAATGGCATTATTTGGTGAAAAATATACTGATGAAGTAAGAGTTGTGACAATGGGAATTGAAAACGGATCATATTTTTCTAAAGAATTATGTGGAGGAACTCATGTCGAAAAATTAGGAGAAATTAAAAAATTTAAAATCACAAATCAATCTAGTGTTGCCTCAGGTATTAGAAGGATAGAAGCTGTGACAAACGTTACGGTTGATAAGTTTATACATAATGAAGAAAAAAATAAGATTGAAAATGATAATCAACAAACAATACAACTTGAAGATTTAATTTCAAAAATTAAAAATATAAATCCAGAATATAATTTTAAAAGTTCATTCGATGATAAAGTTTTATATATAAAAGAATTGAACCAAGTTTATGAAAAATTAAATCAAAATAAATTTATTAAAAAAAATATTGATAATACAATTTTTAAAAAAATTAATGATATTAATTTTGTGTATTTAATTGCTGAAGATTTTCCAAATAAATCTCTTAAAAATTTTATTGATGAACAAAAGAAAAAATTTTCAAGTAAAAGTGTATCTTTTATAGTTTCAAATAATCAAAATAAATTATCTTTTGTTTTAGGAGTTTCAAATGATTTTAAAGATTTATTTGATGCATCAAAAGAAATTAAAAATATTTCAAGTATTTTAGGTGGAAAGGGTGGTGGTGGAAGAAAAGATATGGCTCAAGGAGGTGGCTCTGATTCTTCTCAAATATATAAATGTATAAAATATATTGAAGACAAGCTTAATTCTATCAGTTAATTTGAAAGTTATTATTTATTTTATTTAAAAAATCTTCAGTATTTAACCATTTATGATCTTTATTAATCAAATTAGCTAGATCCTTTGTCATTTGACCATTTTCTACTGTTTTTATACATGTTTTTTCTAATTTTTTTGCAAATGCTATTAAATCATTGTTGGTATCGAATTTTCCTCTAAATTGAAGTCCTCTTGTCCAAGCAAAGATCGATGCAATTGGATTAGTTGAGGTTTCTAAACCTTTTTGATGATTTCTATAATGTCTTGTTACCGTACCATGAGCAGCTTCTGCTTCAACAGTTTTGCCATCAGGTGTCATTAATACACTGGTCATTAATCCAAGTGAACCAAAACCTTGAGCAACTGAATCTGATTGGACATCACCATCATAGTTTTTACACGCCCAAATAAAATTACCCTCCCATTTAAGTGCTGATGCCACCATATCATCTATTAATCTATGCTCGTAAACAATATTTTTTTCATTAAATTTTTCTTTAAATTCTTTATCAAATATTTCTTGAAATATATCTTTAAATCTACCATCATAAATTTTTAGTATAGTATTTTTTGTTGATAAATATACTGGCCATCCTAAATCAAGACCATAATTAAAACAGGCACGAGCAAAATCTATTATAGAATTATCAAGATTGTACATAGATAAAGCCACTCCAGGATTTTCGAATTCATATATGTCTTTTGTAAAACTTCCTGTTCCATCTTTAGGTTCAAAAACCATCTTAAGTCTTCCCGGCTTATCAATTTTTAAATCAGTGGCTTTGTATTGATCTCCAAAAGCATGTCTAGCGACAACTATTGGTTGATTCCAATTAGTAATTATCCTTGGCACATTTTTGCAAATTATAGGCTGTCTAAATATTGTTCCACCAAGAATATTTCTTATTGTTCCGTTAGGTGATTTCCACATCTTTTTTAATTTAAATTCTTCAACTCTATTTTCATCAGGCGTTATTGTTGCACATTTAATGCCTACACCATATTTTTTCACAGCTTTTGCAGCATCTATTGTAATTTGATCATTTGTTTTATCTCTACTTTCAACACCGAGATCAAAATATTTAATATCTATATCTACATAAGGAAGAATTAATTTTTCTTTAATGAATTTCCAAATGACTCTAGTCATTTCATCTCCATTCATTTCAACTACTGAGTTACGAACTTTTATTTTTTCCATGATTTAAGAATTTTTTTAAATTGGTGAAGATTGTTTACAGTTTGAAAAATGGTTTGTAAATTTATATTTCCAAAATTTTTTTTATTGATATTATCAAATTGTTTTAATAATGGATCCCAAAATTTATTTATATTAAAAAAAATTATTGGTTTATTATGAAGTCCTAAAACTTTCCAAGAAATTATTTCACTTATTTCTTCAATGGTTCCAGTTCCACCAGGTAAAGCTAAAAAAGCATCACCTAGTTCATATAATAATTTTTTTCTTTCATTCATATTACTTACAACTTTTATTTTGTTAATTTTCTTGAACATAATTTCTTTATTATTAAGAAACTTAGGTATTACTCCTGTTACATGTATATTTAATTTTATTGCCTTTTTAGCAATAACACCCATTATTCCAACTTTACCACCACCATAAATAATCGATAAATCATGATCTCCAATAACTCTAGTAATTTTTTCACTTATCAAATAATAGCCAGAATCTAGATTATTTGAAGATGAACAGTAAATAGTTAGAGATTTTATATTCATAATTATATATGTAACAAAATAATAAAAAAAATATGCAGTTAAAATTACATAATGAGGGCAGGGTTTTTCTAATTACCTCTATTGTCCTAACTATTATAATTATACCTTTTTTTCCCATTTTGGGATTTTTTTTTGGTATTTTATCAATTTTTATATTTTATTTCTTTAGAGATCCAATTAGAGCAATACCTAACCACGATGTAGTAGTTTCACCTGCTGATGGACAAATAGTATTTGTAGGTGAATCAGATTATCCAGAAGAATTATCATTAAAAAATAGATCAATTAAAATTAGTATTTTTTTAGATTTATACAATGTCCATGTAAATAGAATTCCCATTTCTGGCATAATTAAAGACATCAAATATATACCTGGAAAATTCTTTAGAGCTAATGTCGATAAGTCTAGTAAAGAAAATGAAAGAAATATAGTTCTTATAGAAAATGAAAAAAATGAAAAAATAGTTGTTTCTCAAATTGCTGGCTTAATTGCTAGAAGAATAGTTTGCGACTTAAAAGTAAATCAAAAAGTTGATAAGGGTGATAGATTTGGAATAATTAAATTTGGTAGTCGTGTGGATTTATTTCTTCCTTTAAACTACAAGCCCATGGTAACAATTGATCAATTAGTTATAGGTGGAGAAACAATTTTATCAAATCCAAATAATATTGATGCAATAAAATTAAAAATAAATAAATAGTGGAAACTAAAAATTCTATTACTAAATATATTCCTAATATCGTAACTATATTGTCTTTAATAAGTGGATTATCATCAATTAAATTTTCATTAAGTGAAGATTGGAAAATAGCTATTTATCTAATTCTTCTTGCTTCTATTTTTGATTTTTTTGATGGCTGGTTTGCTAGAAAATTAAAAAAAAATAGTAATTTTGGAGCAGAGCTTGATTCATTAAGCGATTTCATTTCATTTGGTGTAGCTCCTAGTATTCTAATTTTTTTATGGTCTACAAATTCATTGGGATCCATAGGATGGTCTGTAACATTATTTTTTGTTATTTGTTCTGCACTAAGATTAGCTAGATTTACTGCTGATATATATGTAACTAATAAACCAATTGATAGTAATGAATATTTTACCGGTGTCCCATCTCCCGCTGCAGCTGGTCTGATATTATTACCAGTATTCATTTATTTTGAATTTGAATCTTCAATATTAATTAATCAATATCTTAATTTAATGGTAAATATTGTTGTTGGTTTTTTAATGATTAGTAAAATTCCAACATTATCTATAAAAAAATTAAATATAAATAATAAATATAATCCTTGGGTTTTATTAATATTGATTATTATTTCTATAGGTTTTGTATCTAATTTATGGTTAACACTTACCGCTTTATTATTTTCTTATATTATATCAATATTTTATTTTATTTATAAAAGTATAAAAATTAATTAATCGAAATTTTTTTTCTATACCAATTAACTACATTTTCTTTTAACATTAGAGCTGATGGAGTAACAATTAATGTTAAGAGTGTTGCGAAAATTAATCCAAAAACTATAGCAGTAGATAATTGAACCCACCATTGTGTGTCTGGAGAACCTCTAGTCACTTCTCTTGTAACAAAATCAATGTTAGTCATTGTTACCATAGGAAGTAATCCAAGCACGGTTGTTGTTGTAGTCAATAAAACGGGTCTTAATCTTTGCGCTCCTGTTTTTATAATAGCCTCTTTAACATTATCTGTTTTATTTTTTAAGAAATCAAAAGTATCTATCAATATAATATTATTATTTACGACTATTCCAGCAAGTGCGATGACACCAACACCTGTCATTACTATACCAAAAGCTTGTCCAGTGATCATTAAACCTATTAAAACTCCAGCGGTTGACATTACCACTGCAAATAAAATTAAAAAACCACTATAGAAACTATTAAATTGTAATAACAAAATCATAAGCATCATAAACAATGCTACGCTAAAAGCTTTTGTTAAAAATGATTGGGCTTCCTGTTGATCTTGATTTTCACCAATTAATTCAACCCTTATATTTTCATCCAAGTTATATTTTGGTAGGTCGGTCATTAATTTACCTCTAATGAAAGGAGGTTCATCAGTAATTCCAAGTACATATTCTAATTCTCTAACTTTAAAATCTGCAAAGACTCCTGGTTTTACATCAGCTTGAATATTGATAGCATTTTTAGAGTCTACCCTTATGATATTTCCTGTAGTATTTGAGGCTTTTATGTTTACGAAATTAGTAATTGGTACAAGGCCATTTTGTGTTGATATTCTTAAATTATTAATTGTATCTAATGTTCTTCCTTCATTAGGATACCTTAAATACATTGGTATACTATCATTTGAGTCTTCAGGTCTATATTCTCCTAATTTTAAACCATTAGTTGCTAATTTAATTACATTGCCAATAGAACTAATATTAACTCCAAATTTAGAAGCCTGCTTTCTATCAACATTTATTTCCCATTCTATTCCAGGTGCCGGTAAATTATCTTCAATGTTCATAAGGTCAGGGTAGTTATCAATAAATTTTTTTAATTTTTCTGACTCAAGCAAAAGTAAATTTTTATTACTGCTTGTAAGTTTAATATTAACCGGTTTTCCCGCAGAAGGACCACCTTCTTGTTCTCTTGTTTCAACTTTAATTCCTTTAATTGATTTTGTAGCTGTAAGTATTTCATCCAATATCACTAATGATGGACGTCTTTTATTCCAGTCATTATATTCTAAACTAATTGAGCCAATAAAATCTTCAGATGCTTCTGATTGTTCAGAGACATTTCCACTTAAAGAATAAATACTTTTAAATTCATTATTTCTATTTTGAATTTGCAAGATAATATTTTCAACTCTTCCTACATAATCTTTTTTTTCTTCAACTGATAAATTTCCTCTAGCAAAAACAACTATTTTTGCTAGATCGGGTTCTACGCTTGGAAAAAACTCTACTCCTGAACCAATTCTTGTGTAAGAAAAGTTAACAGCAATTAGTACTACTATTGCAGATACTATAACTTTAGCAGGATGATTTAAAAGAAAACTAATAACCTTTACATATAAACCTATAAAACCTTTTATATTTGAGATTGAAATTTTTGATTCTGAAGATAAAATTTTTGCTGATTCTGAAATCTCTTCAGGGCTAACTTCTTTGTTCTCAGTAAATTTGTATATTCTGGGTATAATATTTGAAAATACAAATATGAATACTACTATTGGAAGTATAAATTTAATTATAGTTATTGGAATGGATAGATAGCTAATTGGATTAAATCCAGAAACATAAGTAATTAAATTAAATACTATTAAAGCAGAAACTAGGGGTATAATTAACTGAAGAAATATTCTTGCCAAATTATTTAATACTGTTCCAAGCACAGGAACAAAAAGTAATGCCATAAATAGTGAAGACGTTAAAACACATATCAATGTGATTGGTAAATATTTCATAAATTCGCCAGCTAATCCAGGCCAAAAAATAAGAGGGAGAAAAGCAGCTAAAGTTGTTGCTGTTGAAGATATTATTGGAAGCGCCATTTTTTTAGAGGCTTCTGCATATGCCTCTAAAACTGTTAAACCTTCTTTAAGTTTTCTATCGGCATACTCTACTACAACTATTGCTCCATCAACGAGTAGTCCCACTGATAGTATTAAGGCAAAAAGCACAACTATATTGATTGTAAAACCCATAATCGATAGAGCTAGTAAGCCAGATAAAAAAGATCCAGGAATGGACAGACCCACTAAAAGACCAGATCTAACTCCAAGCGCACCAAGAATGATTATTAATACCAATATTATTGCAGCGATAACATTGTTTTGAAGGCTGTTTAACATTGTTTTAATGCCTTTGGATTGATCTTGGCTGTATAAAATTTTAATAGATGATGGGAAGTTATTTGACGATGCTGAAACCACTGATTTAACTTGATCGATAGTTTCAATAATGTTTTCACCAATCCTTTTAGATACTTCAATAGTAACAGAATTGGATCCATTAACATTTGCATATGATTGCCTATCTTCAAATGTTCTTTTAATTGAAGCAATATCTCTAAAGGTGATAACTGAGTCACCAAATGTCTTGATTGGTGTATTTAACACATCTTCAATATTTTCAAATAGTCCTGGAACTTTGATATTGAAACTCCCATCCCCAGTGTCCTGCCCACCAGCCGAAACCATCATATTATTTTCTCTAACTGTATTAATTAGAACCTGAAGATCTATATCGTAACTTTCTAGAGCAGTTTTATCTATTAGTATATCAACTTGCTCATTTCTTTTACCACCAATTCTAGCTTCTAAAACACTTCCAATAGTTTCAATATCATCTTGTAACTCTATAGCAAGATCTTGCAGAGTTCTATCAGGTAAATCTCCTACAAGTGATATTAGCAATATTGGGAATGTGCTAATATTTACCTCGCTAACAGTAGGTTCATTAGCTTCATCTGGTAGGTCACCTTTTGCTCGGTCAACTTTATCTCTCACATCCAGCATTGCCTGATCAGCATTGAAACCAGCGTCAAACTCTAACAATACATTACCACCACCAGAGTAAGCCGTTGATCTAACTTCTTTTATACCTTCAACACTTTTAACTTCATCTTCAATTGGTTTTACTAATAATCTTTCAGAGTCTTCTGCTGAAATACCTGTCTGACTAAGTGAAACATATATTATTGGAATATTAACATCCGGAGTAGATTCTTTTGGAATGGTAATGTAAGTTGCTGCACCAGATACTATGATAAATACTAATATTCCTACAAATACTCTTGCTTTAGATAGAGCAAAATCAATTATGTTCATTTTAATTAATTAGATACAGATTCACCAATTGCAACATATTCTTGTCCAGTTACAATTAAGTTAACTTTATCAGGAAGACCTGATACCCATATTCCATCTATAGTATCCTTCACTGAAGTGGTTGGATAAAAAATTACCATATTTTCTTCATTAACTGCTTTTACTCCAACAGTTCCATCATCTTGAAGTGTTAAGATTGAAGGGGGTATTTTATGTGCTTTTAATTCTGAACCAGCAATTACTATTTTTGTAGTAATGCCACTTTTAAATGAAAGATCAGAGTTTTCAGCCTCAATTGTTATTTCAAATGTCCTTGTGCTTGTTTCAGCAGAAGGTGAAATATAAGAAATAATACCCTCTTTTTTAATACCATTAGTATTTTCTATAGTTGCCTTTGTACCAAGCTTAACTTTATTTACATCGAATTCAGATAAGTACCCCTGAATTTTTATAGGATTTAAATCTATAATAGTAAATAAAGGGTTTCCAGGGACTATATATTCACTTTCTTCAACCATTTTATCAGAAACTATACCTTTGAAAGGAGATTTTATAGAAGTGTTCTCAATATCTAATTCAATATTTTTTAATTGGGATTTAACATTTGCTATTTGTGCTTCAATATTAGATTTTTGAGACTCAAAGTTAATTAAAATGTCTTCTTGGTCAGATCTTGCATTTGCTAAATTAAATGAAGCAAGACTTAATTTAGATTTGGAACTTAAACCCTTGTCTATTAATTGTTTTGCTGATGCATATTCAATTTCATAGAGTTTAATTAATTCTTTATTTTGAGATAATCTGTTTAATTTATTTTTTTCATTTAATATCAATTCCTTATTTAATCTTTCTAAGTCTTTTTTTGAACTATTCAAAATTTCCTTTCTATTTTCAATAGAAATTTTTATCAACTCTTCTCCTTTTGATATTTTATCACCCCTTTTAAAATTTAATTTTATAATATTTCCAGTAGTTTCTGATTTAACATCAATCTTTTTATTATGAGTTGTTTGACCTTGCAGTTCAATAGATTGATCTATTTGACTAAATTTAAACTGCTTAATTTCAACTTTATTTATTTCTTTATCTAGAGGAATATTTTTAGTCTCATTTTCATTTAATTCCTCATTTTCAACAGGGCTCTCATCTTGAGCATTTACATTAGTAATTTGGCCAGAACCAATCCAGCCAATAACTAATAAGAATATTGCTGCAGCTATAAAAATTGATCTTTTCATATGAATCTATTTATAGGGCTTATATATTAATTAACTAATAAAAAACAATAACTTAAAAAACTGAATATTTATGAAATCTAAACAGTGGATAAATCGCCAAAAATCAGATTATTATGTAAAAAAGGCTAAAAAAATAGGCTATTTTAGCCGCTCTGCATTTAAACTAATAGAAATAGAAAAAAAGCATAATATTATAAAAAATTCTTCTCACATTTTTGAATTTGGAGCAGCTCCAGGCGGCTGGTCCCAAGTAATATTAGAAATTAAACCAAATGCAAAAATTACAGCTATAGATTTATTGGATTTAAAATTTAATCATTCAAATATTTTGTTTTACAAAGTAAATTTTCAAGAATTTGATTTTAAAAAGTTAAATAAAACTTTTGATTTAGTGTTATCTGATATAGCTCCAAATACTACGGGACATAAATCTACTGATCATTTAAGATTAAGCAATATTGTATTTGATATCATAAATTTACTAAGTGATATTCTTAAAAAAAATGGTTGCTTTATAACAAAAATTTGGAAAGGTGCAGATGAAAAAAAAATTTTTAATTGTTTAAAAAATTTTTTTAATCATGTATCTTATTTTAAACCAGAATCATCAAGAAAAGATTCATCTGAAATATATATTGTTGCAAAAAATTTTAATATAAAAGATAAGAAATGAATGAAACTATATTAATTGTAGATTATGGATCACAATATACACAACTAATAGCAAGAAAAATTAGAGAACTTAAAGTATATTGTGTTGTATATCCATATAATCAAATAAATAAAAAATTAATTAATGAGATAAATATCTTAGGTTTTATTCTATCAGGTGGACCAAATTCGGTATTAAAAAAAAATTCACCCAAACTTAGCAAATTAATTTTAAATGCTGATATTCCCATACTTGGAATTTGTTATGGATTACAATTAATATGTTATGAGTTATCTGGCAAAATTAATCAATCAATATCACGTGAATACGGACATTCATTGATTTCAATTAACAAAAAAACAATTTTATTAAAAGGTCTAAAATTAAATAAAAATCAAGTTTGGATGTCTCATGGCGATCACATAAAAAATCCTCCTAAAAATTTTTTAATTACATCAAAATCTAGTAATAATATAATTTCTTCAATTGAAAATTTTAAAAAAAATATTTACGGTTTACAATTTCATCCCGAAGTTTATCATTCATTGGAAGGCAAAAAAATTTTTAAAAATTTCTTGTTCGATATTTGTAAGGTTCAACATAAATTTAAACTTGATAATTTTATAAATAATAAAATTAGTGAATTAAAAAATAATTTAAATAATAAGAAAGTTGTTTGTGGTATTTCAGGAGGAGTTGATTCAACAGTTACTGCTTATTTATTACATAAAGCTATTAAAAGTAATCTTTATTGTATATTTGTAGATCATGGAATGTTGCGTAAAAATGAATCTGATGAATTTAAACAAATGTTTAAAAAGAAGTTTAAGAAAAATTTTATTTTAATAAATGAATCAAAATTATTTTTAAGTAGACTTAAAAATGTTGAAGATCCAGAAAAAAAAAGAAAAATTATTGGTAAAACCTTCATTGAAGTATTTGATAAAGTTTCAAAAAAGATAAAAAATGTTGAATATTTGGCTCAAGGAACGTTATATCCAGATATTATTGAAAGCATTCCTTTTTTTGCTGGACCAACAGCTAAAATTAAAAGTCATCATAATGTAGGTGGACTCCCAAAAAAAATGAATTTGAAAGTTATTGAACCATTAAAGGAACTTTTTAAAGATGAGGTAAGAGAAGTTGGCAGAAAAATAAAAATTAATTCATATTTACTAAATAGACATCCTTTTCCTGGCCCAGGTTTAGCCATAAGAATACCTGGCAAAATTAATAAATCAAAAATTAAATTACTTCAAAAAGTTGATTATATTTATATTAGTTATTTAAAAGAAAAAAAACTTTACCAAAATATTTGGCAAGCATTTGCAGTTCTTCTTCCTTTGAAATCTGTTGGAGTTATGGGTGATAAAAGGACATATAATTATGTAATATCACTAAGAGCCGTTACCTCAGTTGATGGTATGACTGCAGATTTTTATATGTTTAAAAAAAATGATTTTAAAGAAATATCTTCAAGAATAATTAATAATGTCAGAGGTGTAAATAGAGTTTTATATGACTTCACCTCTAAACCTCCTAGCACTATAGAATGGGAATAAAATTATATTATGAAGAATTTTTATTTTACTGTAATTGTGTGTACTTATAACAGAAAAAAAACAATTGTTAAATGTATAGATTCTATCCTTAATCAAACAATTGATGATTTAGAAATAATTGTAATAGACGATGGAAGTACCGATAATACTATAAAAATTTTAAACTCAAGGTATAAAAATAATATATCATTTTATAAAAATATAACTAACAAAGGTTTAATTTTTTCCAGAAATAAAGCTATAAAACTATCAAGTGGTAATTTTATATCGTTTGTTGATTCAGATGATTGGATTTTACCAAACCATTTTAAAATAAGAAAAAAAATTTTAAAAAAAAATAATTGTGATTTTGTCCATGGCGGATTTAAAGTTTTAGGAAAAAATTATGTTGTTGATAGATTCGATGAAACAAAAAAAATTTCCTTATCCGATTGCATAGTTGATTCAACTTTAATTTTTAAAAAAAAAGATTTAACTAATTTAGGTTTATTTCCAAATATAGATTATGGAGCAGGATATGATTTATATTATAATGCTAAAAAAAAAGGTTTAAAATGTTGTGAGATAGAAGAAAAAACATACATCTATGATAGAACTAATTTGAATTCAATAACTAATAAAAAATTAGAAAATTTAATTAATTAATTTTATTTTTTTATCTTTTAGAGATAATATTAAAAGGTCTAAATTTTCAAATTTTATATTTTTTTTATTATTCAATATCAAATTATAAATGAATTTTTTTTGTTTTTTTTCAAAACTTTTTAATAATACAAAATCAGGTGTAGATAAAGTATGTTTATATATATAAAAAATAGCATAGTTTTTATTAAAATCTAAAGCATAATCTTTCCATTTGCCTTTAGATACGCCATTTGAGTATAAACGCAAAATTTTAGATAATTCAATTTTAGAAAAATATAATTTGTGATTGTTTGATTTAATTGATGATGATAGTAGGCTCATTAAAATATATTAAAATCATATGCCTGTAAATTCTACAAATCAAGATCTTGGGTGGAAAGCTCCTAAATTTAATCTTTTAAATGTTAATAACAATAAGTTAACTCTTGATGAGATAAAGGGTGCAAATGGTACCGTTATTGCCTTTATATGCAATCATTGCCCGTATGTTATATCTATAGTAAAAAGACTAAAATTTGAATCTGATGAATTAAAAAAACATTCAATTAATACAATAGCAATCATGTCAAATGATGTAAATCATTATCCAGATGATAGTTTTGAAAATATGAAATTATTTGCTAATAAATATCAATTTAATTTCCCTTATCTTTATGATGAATCACAAGAAGTGGCAAATAATTATAAAGCTGTTTGTACACCAGATATTTATGGATTTAACAGTGAATTGATTTTACAATATAGAGGAAGAATTGATTCTGCGGTTATTAAAAATAATAATAAAAACGACAAAATTGAAAGAGAACTTTACAATGCTATGATTGATATAAAGGATAAAGGTTTTACAAATTTAAAACAATTTAATAGTTTTGGATGTTCTATAAAATGGAAATGATATGCAATGGAAGATAACAGCAGTACAAATAATTTTTTTTTAAATATAAAAAAAACTATAAATAATAACTTAAAATTAATAGTTATTATACTTAGTGTATTATTTTTACTTTTTTTGCTTTTGCAAACTTATAATTATTTTATAAAACAAAGTACTCTAAAAAATAGTATATCTTTTTATAAAGCAATTTCTATAGATAGAGAAGATGAGTCAAACAAAATATTATCAGTTTTAAACAATAGCAATGACTTTTATGCAATTTTATCTCAGTTAGAAATAATTGATAAAAATATTAAAAATAAAAATTATGAACTTGTTAATGAATTATATAAAAATTTATTAAATGATAATAATTTAGAAAATATTTATAAAACTGCAATTGCTTCAGTAGCGGCATATAATTTTATTAATATACAATTAATAAATCCTTCAACTAATTATATTGATGATATTAATAATTATATTGAAATTATTGATGATGAACTTCTTAATTATAATGGTATAAAGTTAGAATTAAAATTTTTAAAAATAATTACAGAAGTTGAAAATAATAATATTCAATACAATAATTATAATCAAGCTATAGAACTTTATGATATCATTATGAGTAATGAAAATGTTTCCTCTATAATAAAGGAAAGAGTAAATAAAATTCATGAATATCAATTATACAAATAATTTAATCGTCATTTTTTTTATTTTTTTATTGTTTTCCTGCAATGCATTAGAAAAAATAAATATCAATAAATCTGATCAAAATTATGAACACGAAATTTCTGCTAATTATGAACTTAATCAAATAATTGATTATCAAAATATTACCTATTATGAGAATAATGTAATAGATTTTTATAATAAAAATTCATTTAATTTTGAAAAAAACTTTTTTAAAAAAAATAAACATTTATTAAATAATTATTCAAAATTTAACGAAGATAGACTTAATTTAAAGTCATATATTTTAGATAATAAAATATATTCAGTTAACAATAATTCTGAATTAATAATTACAGATATAAATAATTATAAATTATTAAATAAAATTAAATTAGATTTATCTGATTTAAAAGATGTGCTCTACCCAACATCTGTAAGCTTATATTATAATTCTTTAATTATTGGATTTAACTCAGGTCATATAATTAAAATTAATAATGAAGGCAAAATTATATGGTCCTATTTTTATAATCAGATACTTAGTACACCAATAAAAATTATAAATGAAAATATATTTGCTCTTTACGGAAATACAATTAAGATTATTGCTATATCTGATGGTTATGAAATATATTCAGAGTATTTCGAAGGCAATAAAATATTTCAAGCGAAGGGTGGTAAAATTACTAATTATTTAAATCTATTATTTTTTATTTTACCTAATAATAATCTTGGATCATTTGATTCCATTTTAAATAAAAAACATAATTCAATATTTGAGAATTTAGATATTATTAGTTCTATTAATAATTCAAACGATAAATTACATATCTACAAAAATTATTTAATATATCTAGACGAAGGCGAATATTTACAATCAATTGACTTAGTTACAGACAAGAGAATACTTAATAAAATTAAGATTTCATCGAATGACTCAAATGTTTTTTTTAATAATTCAATTATTGTTAAGAATAATAATAAATTAATTTCTTATAATGTTATTAATGGAAAGATTTTTTGGATTTTAGATTTAGATAGTAAAATTGGTAAAAAGACTAAAATTTTAGATATATATGTTCATAATAAAAATTTAAATATTATTTTTGATAATGGTAAAATATTAATTATTAATAAGGGAAGTATAATTGATACAATTGATTCTAAATTAAGATACATTGATTTTATTTATAAACAAAATAATTTTTCTTTTTTTTCAATGAAAAATGGAAAAACTTACGTATTTGAGTAATGAATTTTTTATTGATTGGTCAACCTAATGTTGGTAAATCTTCAATTTTTAATTTACTGACTACTACAAAAAAAAATCTTATAGACCAAGAGGAGGGCACAACTAGAGATTGGCATTATGCTGAAATTACTAATTCAAATGGATTAAAAATATATGATACTCCGGGAGTCATAATTAAAAATAATAAATTAGATAAGATTAAATTTAAAAAAATTTTAAAAATAATAGATATCTTTTTATATGTAGTTGATTATAAATCTGTCAATAATTTCAATGATATTGAGGCAATCAATGAATTAAGAAAATTAAATAAAAAATGTATATTAATAATTAATAAAGATGATAATTTAAAAAAAGAAAATAATTTTAATTACTTAGGTATTGAAAAAATCTTTTATATATCATGCTCACATAATTTAGGTTTAGAGCAAGTATTCAATTACTTCAATCAATATAAAAATAAAAGTTATACAAAAAAAGATTATGATTTTTCTATAGGAATTTATGGCAAACCTAATGCAGGCAAAAGTACATTGTTAAATATGTTTCTTGGATATGAGAGAGCCACTATTAGTAAAACTGCAGGTACAACTTCAGATATTATAGATGAAACTTATTCATATAAAGGAAAATTATTTAAAATAATAGACACTGCTGGAATTAATAAAAAAAACAAAATAGTTAAAAACACATTAAATTATAAGGCAATTAAAAATAGTTTAAAAAAAATAAATTCAGTAGATCTGAATATTTTACTAATTGATATTAAAACTGGTTTTGATAATCAGAACAAAAAAATTCTCAATTTATTACTTACAAAATCTAGATCTGTAATGATCATATATAATAAAATTGATTTAATTATTGATCCAAAAAACATTTTTAAATCTAAAAAAAATGAGATCGTAAATAATTTTTCTAAAACTAAAAATATATCTTTATCTTTTATATCTGCAAAAAAATTTAATGATGTGCGTAAACTTAAAAAAGATATTTATTTAAAAATCACTGATTTAAATATTAATATTCCTACTAGTAAGATTAATAAATGGATTCAAAAAGTTAGTACTCAAAATCCTCATCCACTAGTAAAAGGTAAAACTGTTAATTTTAAGTATGGTTCTCAAATTTCTTCAAAACCTCTTACAATAATGATTTTTTCAAATTATTCTTCTAAAATTAAATCTAGTTACAAAACTTATTTATTGAATAATTTTTGTACATCTTTTAAAATTATAGATAAAAAAGTTGTTATATTAATCAGATCTTCAAAAAATCCTTATTTAAAGACTAAATAAAAAATAAGCATATACAAATTTATTAATCATATAAACTGTATTTAGAATAAAAGAATTATCTAATATCCATACAAATAAGTTGTTCATATTTTCAGGTTTTTCAAGCATATACAAAAAAGTGCTCAAAATTAAATAGCTAAATACAAGTCCATAAATAAATCCAAAGAATTTATCAAAAATTATTCCTAATATTTGTTTATCAAGATCTTTACTAAACATAGATCTTATCCTTTTTAGTATAAATAAAGATATTAAAAAAATTATTGGTATAGACAATATAATGCTAATTAAATTAGTTATTTGTTCATATTGATTCAATATATTTATATTTAGTAATTGTTTATCTATCCATAAAGATAAAGTATTATAACTGTAGATAGTTATGATTATTGAACCAATCCATGTTAATAATCCTAAAATTGAATTAATAAAACCTTTCCATGAACTGATTAAAATTAATAATATAGAAATAATTATTATAATATAGTCATATGGAAATATTAAATCTTGAAAATTCATTTGTTAAATAAATTTAATAAACTTGGTAATGTAATTAATACTCCTAACATTGCAAGCAGCATTGCAGTAGCAGTGAAAATTCCAAATAATAAAGTAGGTATAAAATTTGATAAAATTAATACAGAAAAACCAAAGGCTATGGTTACTGAAGTTGTTAATATTGCATAACCAACATTATTATTAGTCATTTGAACACTTTTTGTAATATTCATATTTTTTTTGTAGTTTTCATTATAACGATATAAATAATGAATCGTGTTGTCTACAGCTATTCCTATGGTTATTGCTGCTATTGTAATAGTCATAATATCCAAGGGGATTTGAAATAATCCAATTAATCCCAATATAGAGCTAGAAGCAATAATATTTGGAATAATTCCATAAATACTAAGTTTTAACGACTTAAATAAAATTAATAACATAAAAAAAATAGTTAAAACAACAAAACCTAATGATTTTATTTGAGAAGAAAATAGTAATTGTAACATATTGTTATACAAAACAAGTAATCCATTAACTTTATAACTAATATTATTATAATTTGTTTCTAGATGATAATTAATATCGTTTATTAATTTATTTCTATTTATCTCATAAGAGTCCTTAACTCTTGCAGATATTTTTGCCATGTTGTTATCAATTGATAAATATGGATAAATTAAATCTTTTTTATAATTCTCAGGAATTTCATTATATAAAATTGACAATTCAAATACACTGAGTTCATCTTTATTTAATTTATTAGCTGTTCTTATAAGAGACTCAATTGATTGGACTTTACCTATTTCAACTTTATTATCTAAATATTCATGAATTTCTTTAATAGTAACAATTTTTTCTTTAGTAAACCAAGATGAATCATCATTAGTATCATCAAATAAATCATTAGAAATTATATCATCTTCGATCAACAAATCATCATCATCTGTATTTGCAATATTTGATTCAAAAGTTTCATTATCTTTAAAAGTAATAATTACATCTAATGGAGTTGTGCCACCTAATTCTCTATCAATTAATCTCATGCCTTTGTAAATTTCTGTATGTTTTTTAAAATAATTAATAAAACTATTTTCAACATTTAGTTTGAATATTCCAATTATAGAAATACTTAAAAATAAAATGTTTATAAATATAATTTTTTTACCATGATTCAAAGTAATGTAATAAAAAAAATTTAAAATTGTAAATTTAATACTTTTATTTATTTTTGGGTTTGGAAAATAAGACATTAATAAAGGTAAAATTGTAAAAGAGCACATAATTATTATCAATAATGATAAAATCATAATAGTACCAAAATCAATTATTGGTTTAATATCTGATAAAAGTAATGAAGCAAATGCTACCATCGTTGTCAAAACTGTATATAGGCAAGGTAAAAACATTTTTTTTAATGTTATAGTTATATTATTTTTATCTAATTGAAAATTTTGTCTGTAATAGTTTATGATATGAATATTCATTGAAATTGATAATATAAACATAAGAGATACAAAATTTGAAGAAATAGCAGTTACCTCAATATTTAATAATGAAATTAAACCAAACATACTTAAGACAGAATAAAGTGAAGTAAACAAACATAAAAATATCCATTTTAAATCTCTAAATATAAAAAATAAAACTAAAATAACTATTAACAATATTGCTATACTAAAAACTATAATATCATTTTTAACAAATGAAATAACATCATTTGCTATCATATCTACTCCACCTAAAAAATATTCGTAATTTTTATCACTTTTATTTATTATAATTCTTATTTTTTTTATTAGCTCATTTCTTTCATTATCAAAAATCTTTTTAGCTTTTATATATTCATTTTTAATCTTATTATTATTAGAGTTATTATAATTATCTTTTATCTTTAAAAATTTTTCATTATTTGCAATCGTTATAATTAATGACGATATTTTTTTATTTGAACTAATTATTTGATTATTGAATAAAGGATTTGATGCTAATTCATTTATGATTTCTTTTAAATTATAATTTGAATTATTTATTGTTTCTATTTTATCATTACTCAAATCACTAATTTTTAAATCATTCAAAAATAAAATCGGGGCCTTATTGATATTAAAAACATTTTCAATTTCTTTTAAATTTTCAATTTCTGATGATAATTTATTAATTGTATCAACAAAATTTTTATTTATTTCATTTTGAGATTTGATAGCTAAAATCAGAAAATTATTTGTTGAAAATATTTTATTGTAATAGTTAAAATATTCAAAATCTTTATCGTTTTTAGCCACTAAAGTATCTGATGAAGCATCAATTCTAAAGTTTTTAGATTGAATACCCAGAAAGGATATAATTAATATTATAAAAATAAAAAAAATATGCTTAACCATTATAATTGATAAATTCTTTCCACTCTTTTAGATATTGATGTTAATATTTCATTACTTATTGTATCGCATTCCTTAGCCAAAGTATCAATTCCATGCTTATAATTTAATATTTCAACATATTTACCAATTTTAAAAATTTTTTTATTTTTTGTAATATCTATTGTGATACTATCCATTGATACTCTTCCTATAATTTTAAACTTAAAATTTTTATAGTAGATATGTCCTTTGTTACCTAATTTTCTTGATATACCATCTCCATATCCAATACCAATCACTGCTACTGATAAATTTCTACTAGCCTTGTATGTTTGATTATATCCAACATACTCATTTTTTTTTATTTGTTTTATTTGCAATATCTTAGCTTTTAATTTTACAATAGGTTTAACAATTTTTTTCATTTTTGTAAAATAATGTCCACCATATAATGAGATTCCAGGTCTAACTAAATTATAATGAAATTCTTTACCTAAATTTATACCCATTGAATTTGATAAACTATAAACAATATTTTTGTTTTTGAATATTTTTTTATAAATTTTAAAATTATTATTTTGAATTTTATTGAAAATACTATTTTTTTTTTCAGAACTAGCCAAATGACTAATTATGATTGTTATATTTGAATTATTTTTAATTTCTTCAATTGATTTTTTAAGATTTATTCCTAGTCTATTCAATCCTGTCTCTATATGAAGACCAAACTTTATTTTCGATTTATTTATCAATTTTATTTCTTGTTCAGTATTTAAAATTGGAATTAACATATTTTTTTTAAAAATTTTTACGTTATTATTTTCTAATCCATTTAGTATATATATTTTTCCTTTTTTAAAATATCTTCTAAGATTAATGCCTTCACTTGAAGTAGCTACAAAAAAATGTCTACATCCATTCTTATATAGACATGAAAAAACTTCCTTGTCACCAATTCCATATGCATTAGCTTTAATAGTAGCTCCTATAAATGAATTTTTCGCAATTTTTTTTAAATGTATATAATTATAAATTAAATTTTTTAAATTTATTTCAAGAATTGCTGATGATTTAATCACTCCATAATATTATCATAATCTTTAATAGTTAAATCACTGAATTTTGTAAAATTTGGTTCAAAATGTGTTTTTATTGTGCCAATTGGCCCATGTCTTTGTTTTGCAATAATAATTTCAGCTATATTATAATTATTTTCACATAATTCTTTCCATCTATTGTGACGTTCATTATATTTATCCTCTACCTCATCTGATTTTTTAATTGGTTCCATTCTTTCTAAATAATAACTTTCTCTAAAAATAAACATTACAACATCTGAATCTTGTTCAATCGTTCCACTTTCTCTTAAATCAGCTAATTGAGGTCTTTTATCTTCTCTTTGTT
>CETH01024736.1_pt1 | contig 47698 bp, 45 predicted proteins | sample 361461 | NCBI WGS metagenome assembly CETH01 (sample SAMEA2622695, study PRJEB7988) | marine metagenome | isolation source: saline water (ENVO:00002010), including | reverse complement strand
AAGAAATCATAACCAAAAAACTTTAATCCGATATCTTCAAGATCTTCAACATCTTCAAGATCAATTAGCTCCTCATCAGGCAAATCATCATAATTATTTTGATCTAAATCTTTATTAATAATGGTTTTATTTCGATCATTTAAAAAATTTTCATATTGCTTCTTTAAACGATTAAAATCTGAAATAGATTGCCCAATAACAGAATTAATCTGAGTAGATATAATAATTATAAATAAAATTAGTTTTTTCAAAATACTACTGGGCTGTTCCATATCTAAATCTGCAATAAATAATAATTAATTTAAACTGCTAATAAAATGTTTATTTCTAGATCAATAATTCAGTTAATTATTAACTAATCCTTTTTTATTAAAAAGCATATTAGTTATATCACGCTCAATTCCAAACCATATAACATTTCCAACTCTCCATTTATTAGCAATAAATGATTCATGTTCCAACCACTCCTTCTCAAAATAAATATTTAAATAATATTCATTTAATTTATATTTTAAATCTATACGAAATTCTATTTTAACCTCTGCAGGACGTTTATATAAAATACCATGTCGTTCATAATTTAAAGATGGAATAAAAGACCATTTTTCGCTTTGATAGCCAAAATAAATATATAGGTCATCTGAGTCAGAACCACTGTGTGCTGCCCACCTTCTACCATCATATGTTGAATAGTCAAATATAGGATTACCATACCAGTTCATAGTGGGTCTTTTTTCCCAAAAAGAACTTTGCATTAATCTTGCATATTCAAAACCTAAAATTAAATATTTATTATTTAAAAAATTATATTGTCTAAAACCAAAAATACTACCAATCCCATGATCTGGATAATTTAAATAATCAGTAAAATCTAACCATTTATCAGTCGAACCAATCTCAAAAAAAACTTTCAGGGAAATTTTAGAAAAATCAAATACAAAATATGATGAAAACGTTTGATATTTGTGACCAGCTATACTAGAGTTGCGAAAAAATAAAGTTGCTAATTCAAGATTTGAAACATTTTCAATATCGGATAGTTTTGTAAATAAAATATTATTATTAAAACCTATAGTAAATATAGGATCAGAATAAAATGTTAATCTAAATGAAAACGCATTATAGTAGGGATCATTATTTGTCTTATTTAATTGCGTAATAATATAACGAAAATTAAATCCTATTTTTCGAATCTTTTTTTCTCTTAATGTTCCAATCATTAAATATGGAAATCCAATTGTATTGTTTGTCATCGATAAAGAAGTGTGTATTCCTGGGCCCCACCACATATTTGAATTTGATAAGCCAAAAGCAAATTCTTTGTATCTTAGATAGATTTGCGATTCACGTAATCCATATTTTTTATATGGTGAAATATTTTTATATCTATTATCATTAAGATAAAAAAATGAAGATTGTTTATTATTTTGTTCTAAAATTAAATTTTGGTTTAGGTAGTAAAATGGTTCTATACTAAAACTAATGAACTTGCCTAAATAATGCATATTTAAACTGTTAAATGTACCAAAACCTTTTCCAACTAAACGGTCACTCATATTCTCCAAATTAGGTGCACTTGAGTTATAATGGATTTCATTTCTTATATTTAAATACCATTTATTTCTTGACTCATAAATAATAGGCCTAAACATTGTTTGCAATAAATAGATATTGTTTTGTATGTAGTTTTTTTGCTCATATTCGATGATTTTATATGGATCTGCAGAAATAATATCTTGAGCTTTAATTTGAGAGCTAAAAAAAACTAGGATTAATAGAATTTTTAACAAATTAATATATTAACCTTAATTAAATATATAGTTTGACAGATGGCTCAAATCACGTTGTATACCAAAAGAAATTATATTACTTCTCATTTTATTATCTTCATTAAATGATACATTATTAAATAATTCATGCTCATAATATATTTTTATTAAATATTCATTATAATTAAATCTTAAATCTAATCTAAATTCAATTTTAAGTTCTGGTCTATCTGCAAAAACGATACCGTGTCTTTCATAATTAAACCCAGGCATAATAGTCCAGCTCTTTGTATTGTAACCAAAATATAAATAAAAATCATCAGAATCTGTACCACTGTGCGCTGCCCATCTTCTACCATCAAATGTGCTATAATCGTAAAAAGAGTTTCTCCACCAATCACCCCCGCCTCGAAAAATATTTGTATATGATTTTTTAATATTGGCATATTCAAATCCTGAAAAAATATTGCTATTATTAAATAAACCATATTTGCGCATACCAATGATGTTTGCTGAATTATGATCAGGTTGCGACCTTAAATCTGACCAGTTTTGTCGATGATCATCTGTGCCTAATTCAATAAATATTATTAGCCCTATACTGGGATATTCCATTGTTAAGTATAAAGCGGCAGTTTGATCCCAGCGATCATGAGCTTCCCAATCAGAAGGATATTTATCTATTTTGGTATCAATAAATAACCATTCAAAAGGTAATTTTGCAGCATCCCAAATAGTAAAATTTCTATCAGTAGGCAATCCCCCTGATATATAATTTCTAGAAAAACCAAATGAAATAATAGGTTTGGAGTGAATTCTTGCAGAAAAAACCAATGCAGAATAAAAAGGTTTACCACTATTACTACTTAATTGACTAAATATATATCTAATGTTTAATCCAATATTTTTGTACTTTTTTTCATTAATCGTACCAATGACTAAATAAGGAAATCCCGATGTATTATTTGTCATTGTAAGAGATGTATGAATTCCTGGCCCCCACCACATATTCGAGTTACTTATACCCAACCCAACTTTTTTGTGATGAACAAAAAGTGTGCTTTCCCTTAAACCATAAATTTTATAAGGACTACTAGAATGAATTCTACGATCATTTAATACATTAAATATATCATTCTGAGATGGATTTGGAGCAGGGCGAATGATATTATTAACCATATGATTATCTGTTCTAAAATAGAAGGGCTCAATTATCATAATAATATTTTTACTTGCATAAACTAAGTTTATGCTTGAGAATAAGCTTAAACCTTTTGCTATCCAAAGATTGCCAGTATTCTCTAAATTTGGATAATTATCATTATAATAAAATTCATTTCTTGCCAAAATAAATAATTTTGAGGTATCTGAACTAAAAAATAATGGTCGCAATAAAAGCGATGATTTGATTTGATTTTGAACTAATAGTTTATGCTCATTAATTAAATAAGTTGAAGGATCTGCAGATATAAGAGTTTGACTTTTTGCAATTGATATGAGTAATAAAAAGTATATATAATTCTTTAATCTAATATTTATAGTTATTAAAATTTGTTTTGGAATTATATTAATCATCTCTAATAAAAAAAAAGATTTTTTGAAGAAATATTTTTTTAGAATATTTTTTAAACTTAAATCCAACATTATAAATTTGATGTTACTATCATCAATCATCTTTGCCTCAGGCGGATTTGACAATGGAACATCAACGGGAAAAGATAAAATTCAATTTGATTTAACATGGAATCCATTTAATTATTTTAAAGATGGTCAAAATTATATAGTATTAAGTTACGGCCTAACAAATTCTATTGATTTACATGGATATTACGCTGATCATAGCAATTATGAAAATGGAGTTGATAGCTATTATTATGGAATATTATATCAATTTTTAGATTCAAAGCATCTTGATTTAGGGACCGCAATTGGTAGACGTAAAATGATGAATTTAGAATATGCGCACTATTTCTTTCCTCAACTATTATATAATATAAAATTATTTAATGAATATTCCATAGGTGGGAGTATTGTAAATATTAAAAAAGAGAATACGAAATTATTTATATATAATTCTACTGATTGGGTATCATTTGATGTAGCATTATTCATTCCAATTACTAGATATTTGGAAAAATTTAAAAAGATTGAATCTGTTAAATTTGGAATTGGTCTTTTTAAAACGAAATTATATAGTAATGAAAAAAATTCAGATTTTATGCCGACCTATAGTATTGATATAAAATTAAATTGTCTTATTAAACAAGATAAATAGTTCTTTTCAACACAAACCTAATGCCAAACCATAAAGCAAGTATAACAATTAAAAACCAAATTATATTTAAATAGCTATAGAACGATAAAACAATACCGATTAAAGACAAACACGAAACAATTAAGTCTAAGGTTGAGAAGTTACTAATCTCACATCCATTTCTTCTTTCCAAAGTGAAAATTATATATGAAACAAGTAAAAGAATTGAAAAAAGTTTTATATATATATTTAATTCTATATTCCAAAATAATTCAATATATAAAAGAACTATTATAGTCTGTAGCACATAAATTGATAATTCATCTTTACGGATGAAAGACATAAATAATGAGATTAATACGATTGATAATAAATGTTGCCAGTTATAATTAGCTATAATTTGATAATTAAATAATATTGCTGAAAGCAATCCTAATAGTAATATCACCATAAAAATAGTTCTAAATAAATAAGGAGAAGTTGATTTTTTATTATTATGCCAATTATAAAATGGTTTGATTATTTTAGATATTACTGGAACATAGGTTTCTACTGGTGGCGCTAGAATAAATAGTAACAACAATGCCATATGTAAGAACATATAATTATCTGATAATTCATTTTGAAAACTAATAAAAACTGAAATTGATAAAAATGATGTAATAAAAAATATTGATCCTATTGTTCCTAAATAGCTACCACTCTGCTTTAACATTAGATGGTGAAAATGTATTGTATCAGCTGTCATAGGGCTTTTTTTAGTTAATATACGTGTAAAGAATACACGTGTAGTATCGGCTATTAGATAAGATACTAAAATAATAAATGGAGTCATGTTTAAGTAAGATAAGTTTTGAGCGCTATTTACTGATAGTAATGGCATTGCAGCAAAATGAAATCCCAAAAACAAGCTTCCAGCATCACCCATAAATAATCGTGCAGGTCGTTGATTAAGAATCAGAAATCCTAATATTACAGCAGTAAGAACTAAATTAATTTGAGAAAATTCAGATAAACCAATTAAAGATAACAAAATGGTTGAAATACATACCACTCCTCCAGCTAGCCCATCGAGACCATCAATAAGGTTTACAGCATTATAAATTCCTACAAACCAAATTATAAATATAATGAATAAGGAATTTTCAGAAAAAGAAATACTAAGATTATAAAATATTATAGTATCATAATGACCCCAAAAATTATATGATATATAAAAAGCAATTAATAATTGCACTAAGAGCTTTAATTTCCATGAGATACTATATATATCATCAATCGCTCCTATTGCTAAGGTACATAATGAACATATTAAATACCAAGCTGGTGCTATATTATTTAAAAAACAAATTAAAATAAATATAGGAACAAAAATTATACCTCCAATTTGAGGTATAGAATTCTTATGCTTTTTTCGGTAGTCAGGAATATCAAGTGCATAACTCATTCCGATTGTTTTATAAACAGTCCAAGTTATTATTATTGATAAAGTAAAAATAAAGGCAATGGATGATATCATCAAAATTATTTATCCATATATTAAGTTGAATTAAATATTGGGTGTTTAGGCAAACTTTTAAATAAGTAACTATATAATTGAATTTTGGGGAATAATATTGACAATATTGTTATCATTATTATTAATAAATCCATAAAAATTGATCTATGTTCATAATACCAACATTCTATTTTTGCTTTATAGGGAATTATTTGTTCATTGTAAAATTTAGTTGAATCATCTTTAAAATTATTTAAAAACTCTTCTTCATCTCTAAATACAATTGAACCAATGCTAGTAATACCAGGATTTGAAAATAATAAATTTTGCTTATACTCATCAGGTATTAAATCAAATTGATTATATACTAATGGTCGAGGTCCAACTATACTCATATGCCCTAACAATACATTAATAAATTGGGGAAATTCGTTTAATTTTGTTTTCCTAAGAAATTTCCCAAAAGGTAAAACTCTTGAGTCATTTTTTAGTGTGATATCACCTGCCCCTATATTTGGACTATCTTTGAGCATAGTAGCAAATTTATATAGACCAAATTGTTTTCCACTTTTACCTATCCGTAATTGTCTATAAAAAACTTCACCTTCTCCAGTTAATTTTAGAATTATAATAATTATTAACGCTATCGGTAAAAAAATAAATAAAATAATTAATGAGAAAAAAATATCAAAAATTCGTCTCATAATTATATTATAAATATTTTAGTTGATCTGGCGCCTTAAAACCGCCGCTGTAGATAGGAGATCCAGAATCAAAAAAATCAATATACCAAAAAATTGTTTTCTTTAAACCATCAAGCCAATTTACCCTAGGTGAATATCCAAGTTTATCAACTGATTTTGATATATCTGGACATCTTCTCGATACCGATCCAGGGTAAGTTGGTGCATCTATATAACTACCATTATAACCCATGATTGCTCCTGTTTCCCTAGTTAAGCGCTCTATACTTATTTCTTCTGATGAGCCTATATGATAAATCTCTTGATCCGATAATTTATCTTCCATTGCTAGTACAGTTGCTCTAGCAGCATCTGTAACATAACAAAATGCTCTAGTTTGATCAGCTCCATAAATTTTAAATGGATTTTCTTTAATTTTATAAAACCTTTCTACCAAATGTGGAATTACATGTTTAAACCCCATTCTTGGACCAAAAATATTTTGATATCTCACTATTGTGACAGAAAAATCTTTTATTTTTCCATATGTCAAGTATGCTGATTCACCAAGCATTTTAGTGATAGCATATGTAAATCTTGGGTGTCCTATTTCAGAAATAGTTAGCGGAACCTCTTCATTCGTTGGTACTTTATAATTAAAAGTATCAGTAGTAGAAGCATAACATTCACTAGAAGAAGAAAATAAGGCCTTTCCAATATTATTATTGGTTATCCATTTTAATGAATTTTGAATTAGAGCAGTGTTAATGCGAATAACTTCATGCGGTTGCTCTATACAATGATTAACACCTACAAGTGAAGCTAGCATATAAACATAATCATAATATTTTTCCAAATTATTAAATGTATCGTATTCTGAAAAATCTCCTTTAACAACTTTTATAGAAAAATTTGATACTGTTTCTTCAAATATCGAATCCCTTTGTCCTTCAGAGATAATATCAGCTATAGTTATTTCGTAATCTCTATTTTTTCCAAGATATTTAGCAACTTCTAAGCCAATGAAGCCTGCCCCACCAATTATTAATACTTTCTTATTCATTCAAAATTCATTATTTATATTTATCTACCCATATTTTACTATACAATCTAATAATAAAATAAATGTTAAATTTATAAGTCACCACGGCCTATAACTAATACAGTATGCTTTTCTTGTAGTAATTGAATTTGTTCTGATGATAATAAACCAATTGTATCATAAATAAATAAATTAGATAGATTCATTAATGCATCTATTGTTTCTTGTTTTTTATAGAAAGTATGGCCCGTAGATATAATTATTACATCAGGTAATTTTTTCAATAGTAACTTTAAATCCTGTTCAATTTTTAATGATTTTTCTTCCCAATAATTAATATAAGGATCATGAAAAGCTACTATTGCTCCAGAATCGGAAAGAAAATTGCTAAATTTTTCTACTGGAGTATATCTTGTATCACCAACATCTCCCCTATAAGAAACACCTAAAAGTAATATATTAGATCCTGAAAGATTTGGATAATTTCTTAACAAATATTCAAATGCGAATCTTGGCATTTGATCATTAATTACTATCGCATTTTCACTTTGTGACAACGGATCATTATTACCAATTAAATTCTGACGAGCCCAACTAGCTAATAGAGCATCTTTAGTTAAGCAATATCCACCTACTCCTATACCTGGGTACATCAAGTTTGAATGTGTAGGTCGAAGACGAATAGAATCTATTACTTCATATATATCTACACCTGACTCCTCTGCAAACCTTGACCATTCTACCATAAAAGCTATATTTATGGCTCTATAAGAATTTTCTAATACTTTAGCTATTTCTGTAGCATTAGTATTACCTAATCTTGTTAAAGGATATTTATCTGTATAAATAATTGTTTTTAAAAATGACTCAACTGCGTCAGCACTAATATTATCAATTCCTGAATAAACTCGATAAAAGTTTTGGATTGAATCAATATATCCTGGACCAGGCATAACCCTCTCGTATGAGTGACCAATTCTTATATTATCTATAGATAATTTTCTTTTTTTCAAACAATCATAAATCATTGGCTTTACAATATTCATGCAAGTACCTGGCGGTACCGTAGTTTCTATTAGAATTAATGCATCTTTATTACAATTTTTACCAATTGTTTTAATTGCATTCTTAAATGATGATAATTCAATACTATAATCGATTAACTCTCCAGAATAGTCATTATTTTTTTCAACATCTAAATTTATATCTACAATAATAGTATCTGCATATTTATAAGCATCGATTTCAGTTGTTGCAAAGAAATTTTTTCTTTTAAGAGTTTTTTTGAATAATTCATCAATTTTTGGATCTTCAGCAGCTAGTGGAAAAATACTGTTATTTAAGTCATTTACAATTTTTTTACCCCTAATAGTAGGCATATCAACGCCAATTACAGCATAATCTCCATTAATTGCATTTGCGCAGACTAAAGACATTACAGAGCCAACAAATCCAAGGCCTTGTATAACTATTACTTCTTTATTTTTATTATTTTTTAAAAATAATTGTAATTGTTTTTCCATAGCAATTTTAATGTTTAAATCAATTATTTAAATACAGTGATTCAATATTTTTATATAACATTGAAATATCATATCTAGGATAAACTAATCTTCTTGAATCTTTTCCCATAGATATTCTTTTTGCTTTATTATCACACATATATAACAATGCTTTTGTAAAACCATTGAGGTCATTCGCATTAATCATTATTCCATTTTCTAATAATAAAAAATCATCTTTATCAATTATCTTCTTTCCAACACCTACAATATTTCCAATACCACCCACATTAGTAGTGATAATAGGAAGGTTATTTGCCATAGCTTCAATTAAAGCTACAGGGGTGCCTTCATTATTTGATGTCAGTGCTACAATATCTAAATCAGAATAAATACTTTCTAAATCATTTCTAAAACCAAGGAAATGGATATATTTGCTTAGACTTTTATTTTTTACATATTCTTCTAAACTTTTTCGTGACTCCCCATCACCAATTATTAATGCTCTGATTTTATTTCCAAAATTTGCATTAATAAGATTCATTATACCATTTACAAATAATAAATGGTTCTTAATTGGCACTAACCTTGCAACTATACCAATAAGAATTATATCTTCTTTGATCTTTAACTCTGAACGTAATAATCCTTTATTTTGATTATGAATAAATCTATTTAATTCAAGCCCTAAAGGTATTGTAACTATTTTGTTTTTACTTGTTATTCCAAAATTCATTAGTTCTTCTTTCTGCAATTCATTTAAACAGATGATTTTTGTTGTAAAAATTGCTAAAAACTTTTCAATATATATAAATAGCTTTGTTTTTAAAGAACCAAAATATCCAGTAAAAATATTTCCATGAAAAGTATGAAAAACCTTAATTCTTTTTTTATGCTTTGGTATCTTTAAAAGAATAAAAGGAATAAGCTTAAAAATTATAATGGAAATTCTTCCTAAAAAACCAGCCTTAGCAGTATGGGTATGAACTATTTTAGGCTGTTCCTTAATAATTAAAGACAAAATTCTCTTTATTGATATAAAATCGTTTTTTAATGATATTTCACGTTGCATTTCAGATATAATAATAGGCTGAACGTTTTTTTGTTCAGCCAAATCCATCATATTACCTTCATCAGGCCCTTCTCTTCCAACTACTAATATTGAATTAAAAAGTTTTTTGTTTAATCCTGATGTTAATAGTATTGTATGAATTGAAGGTCCACCAATATTTAATCTAGAAAATATTCTCATAACCTTAATTTTATTATCAATCTTCATAGTCATTATTTATTGACACTTATCATAGTGTTTCAAATTTTCTAACCATAGTATCTAATTTGAAATTTTTAACTATCCGATTTCTAGCATTAATGCACATTTGATTATAAATATTTTCATTTAATTGAAGCATTTTGATGCATGATTTTGCTAATAATTTTGGAGACTCCGGAGGGACTAGATATCCTGAATCTCCAATAATATATTTTGCATCTCCAACATTTGTTGAAACTACTGGGGTACCTACTATCATTGACTCTGCAATAACATTTGGGAAAGATTCACTTTTTGATGAAAGAATTGTAAAGTAAAAAAATTTTAAATAGGAATAAACATCATCAACTAATCCTAATAATTTAATGCTATCACTTAATTCAAAATCTTCTATTATTTTTTTTAGATTAATATTATCACTATTTATATCCCTACCAATTAGGACTAATGTAATATTTGAATATTTTTCCTTTATATATTTGAACGCTCGAATACAATTTTTATGATCTTTAAAAGTTCTATAATTAGCAATCATTCCAATGAACTTTAGATTTTTTGTAGGATTTAACTGTCTTTTATCTAGAGACTTATTATTAAATCTAATATTTGACTTATAACCATTATATATTATATCTGAATTAATATTCTTAAAACCATAAGCTTCATGTAGTTGTTTGCTTTTCAAACTATTATAAACAATTTTATGAACATGTTTTCTAAAAAGAATTAATGTTTGAATTATTATTCTAGTAGAATATTTCTCATGATATTTATCGTAAAGACTATGTCTAAAACACCAAATAACAGGAATTTTAGGGAAAAATATTTTATTAATTATAACTGCTAAAAGACTACTATTGTACATCCAGCCAATAATCTTATTTGGCTTCAAATCTTTTATTTTAATAAAAGTAATAATAAAATGAAAAAAATTAAACTTATGTAAATTAATAAAATAAATCTTTTCGCAGTATCCCTGAATTCTATCTATTATTGGTCCAGATCCAAAGATTGAAATAACATAATGCTTAATATTACTTTTCGATCTATTCTCAATTAATGTTGCTAAGATTTTCTCTGCGCCACCAATTTCTAAATTTGGTACAATGTGTAATATTTTCACTGATATATTATTTTTTAATTCGCCTTTTTATAAAAAGGGCTACATAAAATAGCTTTTCAAATATTTTATCTATAAAAGACCTTCTTTTTTTAATTAATTCTAAGGAACTAACATTGATAACCTCTTTATGAAGTACTTTCAGCTTATTTTCAAATGTATCTATATTTTTTAAGGTCATTGTATTTGGATGTAAGCATATTGTCCAAATTTTACCAAAATGCATCTTTCGCAGAGACCATAATTGTTGTGGAATCCAAAAAAAACCCAAATCATAAAATACATTTAATGCTATGCCATCAGATAAAATATTAATATTAGTTTCTTCTTTTATAGCTGTTAAAGTATTTTTATCAAATGAATGAGATGGAGCAACCCATATATTTGGTTCTACACCTTTTTCAATGAATATTTTCCAGGCGGATTTAATTTTCTTTTTTTGAGAATCAAGAGTTAATCCTGAAAATTCTGATTTATTACCTATATTAATAATTCCACTGTTATCATTATGATACAAATGTTTGTATCCATGCAATCCAATAGACCATTTCTTATCTGACCATTCTTTTACCTTTTCCCAATAGAATTGCTCCCCTTTATCATCATACTTAAGTTTCTTATCATTATTATCAGGAATTACAGCAACAATAGGCTTAATATCATATTTATCTAGAATTCTTTCGATTCTATCCCAACTACCCCAATTAGCCTCTTGACAAGCATCATCTAATCTTATTAAATATTTAGGCATTAATCATTCTATTACTTTATATAATACTAAATTTCTCGATTCCCCATCACTAGATCGCTCTATTTCTTTAGCAAATCCTTTAAAATATTTTGAATATGTATGATATATAGGATTTTCACTGGTAGTCTTAAATAACTCATCAACTAATATGAATTTTATTGGTTTTATAGAATCTAAAAATTTTAGGTTATTTGTAATTGTCATACCATCAATTGAATGTGTCCAATTAACTAATACAATGATATCAATCTTAAATATACTTGCAATATTTTTAACATCATTTATACTACCATGATTAAATATGATTTTTTTATTGTTTTTAAATTTCGCTGCTTTCAAAACTCTATTTGATATATCAAAACCATATCTATTTTGGGAATTTACTCTTGATAATATATCACCTAAGCCACATCCAATTTCTAATACTGTATCATTATAAGAAATATTATCATTTATTAAATCTACAACTATTTTTTTATAGATACGACCATGGTACGGAGCTAAAGTATGCCATTTATCAAAACGAAAGTAGAACCTAAGGATTTTATTATAATTTTTCTCTAATAAGAATTTTAAGACACTAAAAAAGCCCAGTGTTTTAACTTTTTTTATGATAAGTCTAAAGTACATATATATAACAAAAAAATAATTTTAGTTTTATTATAGTTTATGTTGTGATGTGAAGAAGATTAAATATAGTTTAAGTTTTGATCAAAAATCTTAAATTATATTTATTTCCAACTAATTTTTTAGCAATTGGATTAATTACACCAATTTTAAAATATTTTAATTTAATTTTAAATCCTTCTGATTTAAATCCACCCCAAATTGAAAAGGCAGGATAAGGTCGTAATCCATTTTTAACTAGTATAGATCTTAATTGATTAGTAGTAAAGTAGTTAATATGTCCAAGATGATAAGTTGAATTTAAACGATCTTTACTTAAATCATTACAGTGACTAATTATATTTTTCTTACTATCTACAGGTAAAGTAAGATAAAGGATACCATTACTTTTCAAATTCTTCGATAAGGAAGTAATAATTTCTAATGGATTTTCAACATGTTCCACAACTGAAGTACAAATAATACAATCATAAGGACCATTAGAATTTATATCAGAAATTGAACTTGAGATATTTAAGCCCTTTTTATTTGCTTCAGTTAGTTTTTTATTATTTATATCAAAACCTATAATATCAACAAAATTTATACCATTTGCCATCAATGCCAAATGTCCATCTCCACATCCATAATCTAACCATTTTTGCTTTCCCATTGGATTATCTGATGGTGGATTTACATACATAATTAATTGATTAATTATTGAATTATAAATCAAATTACCCAATCTTCTATTTTCAAAATTTTTCTTTTCACCAAATTTACTATTATCAGATTTTCTTGGTTTAATATCCCAAAATTTTTCAAATTTTTTATCAAACTCATAGTGTTCTCTTATAAAAATAAATTCACAATCTTTACAAGTAACAATAGACGATTTGCTATCTTCATAAAAACCTATAAAATCTAATAAATCTTTATCTACACCTTGAATTTTTGTGAGATATTCATATGTAAAACTAAATAATACAGCATAATCGCTACTATTACATAAAGGACATTTTCGTATAATCATGGTCTTACTCTATTAAATAAATTATATTTTCTTGATCCGGAAATATAAATTTTGTTTGAAATATATCCAATAATCATAAAAAAGATGAAGCTCATTGGAAACCTAAAAATACTATCATAGTGAAAATTAGCCACTAAAATTGATATAATTATTGCCATTAAAGATTTATGATCTTTTGATAAAGAAATTAATTTAGAATTATAAGATTTAACTTTAATTAATAGTAAAATAAATAAGCCAATACCTATAAAACCTATTTTAGATGGAAAAGATAGATAATCTATATCTAATTGAAGTTCAGGCCCAGTTCCGAAATATATTTCCCAAGAAAAAATATTATTTTCTACATAATTTGTAAACTTATAAAATAAAAATAATATATATTTCCAGAGCCAAATCATTAAATTCTGATATCCTCTAATTAATAAAACTAAATAAATCGATATAGGTAAAAGCAAAATTCCAATAAATCTATATCTATTATCAAATAATATTAACTGAGCACCAATTATAAATATAAATAACCCTGTTCCTGACATAGTCATAACTAAAGAAACAATAGTTAATAATAATGCAGATTTATAATATTTATTAATAGCGTAATATCTTTTTCGATTATTTTTTATAAATGTCAAAACAAATAAACCTAGACCTGCAATTAATGCAGCGCTTCCCTGTACACTCATAGAAGCACCTAACGGTCGTTCAAATAATCTTTTTTGAGATAAAAGTATATTTACAATGGGGTTATATTTTTTATCATATCTATTTCCACCATACACCGATCCTTGTTTTATATTTTCAATACTTGCATTTTCATAATCAAAAATTTTAAAAGATGAAAAATTTTCTGTTACAAACTCTAGTATTACAAATGATGATACTAAATATGTACATGCAAACAAAAGTTTAAAAATATCTAATTTATTTGCTAGCTGCGTTCTAAACATATAGTATCCAGAAATAGGTAAAATATAAATTGATATATACATAATAGTATCAGATCGTATTATTGAAGCAATAAATAAAAAAAGATTGAAAACAATAATTATAATATCAAGATAATTATATTTTCTTTTATTCAATAATAATATTAAACCTAAAACCATAATCAGCCCCATACATACATATGGAAAATTCCATAAAAATTGAAAACTAGGTATAAATCTTATCTGTTTTGAAACAATTATAAATAGTATTAATGATATTATTATAGTTTCTTTTAATAGTGATTTTTTCATTTTCGTAATGTATCTAATTATACTTTAAAGTAATCATTTTTCTAAAAATACATTTAAATAATTTTTTGATATTTTGGTTTGATCAAACTTTAACACTTTTATTGAAGAATTTTTAACTAACTCTTTTCTTTTATAATCACTTTTATATAATTCAAGAATTGCATCTGATAATTCATTAATTGATTCAGGATTACATAAAATGCCGTCAATTTTATCATCAATAATTTCAGATGGACCACAATCACAATTAAACGCTATAACTGGTGTTTGACATGCCATAGCTTCAATGATAACATGACCAAACCCTTCCCATCTTGATGGCAAAACAAACAAATCAGAATAAAATAAATTCACATAAGGATTACCATTAAATCCATTAATAAATATCTTGTCATTTAGTCTATATTGATTCAACATTTTGTTAAGTTTTAATTCATCTTCACCAGTTCCAATAATAGTTAAATAAATATTTTTATCTTTCAACCTATTCATTGCTTTTATTAACAAATCGAAACCTTTTTGGTAAACTAAACGTCCGACTGCGATAATATGAAAATCATTTTTCATTTTATTTCTAATTTGTGGACTCAATTCATTAGTTTTTTTAATCTCTTTTTTTACCCAATTAATATCTATAGGATTATAAATTACAGATATTTTATCTGATTTTATTTTATATCTATTAATTAAATCATTTTTTACACCTTTTGATAAGGAAATTACTTTATTACAATTTCTATAAGCAAATCTTGTAAAAACATTTCTAATAATTGATTTATTGGAAGAATAACTTCTAAAGTTTGATTCTCTTAAAATAATCTTTCCAGGATAAAGAACTAATTTTGCTGAAAAGAATAAAACCGTACTAGCTTCAGGTGACGGAGAAAAAACCACATCAAAATATTTTTTCTTAATTATATATGATAAGTTAGGAAAACATAGTATAGTTTTATTTTTATTTAAAACTCGTATATTAATATTATCATGAAGATTAAAATACAATTTTGGTAGATTTGCACTTTTAGTACCAACAATTAAATTTACCTTGTGACCTAACTTTGACCATGAATTAGATAAATTTATTGTTGTTCTTTGAGCACCACCACTATCTAAGTTTGAAATAAAAACTAAAATATTAATTTTCTGTTATCCTTATTTAACTTGTTATATAAATTCTAATTATATCAATGAATCACCAAATGATATTTATAAGATCATCGGAAGTTTTTTCATAGATGTCAATTAATGGTGATTCGTTAATTTTATTAGGCAAACAAATAACATTAGATTTTATACCTAATAAATATGCCTCTAACCCCACAGAACTGTATGTAGAAAAGACCTCTGAAACTATTGTTAAATAATTTGATATATGTTCATTACCAATACTAAGATTTTTTATTTGTCTTAAATGTATTAATCCATTTCGAAAATGATTTGAACGTGGGTGTGTTTTTAAAATATAATTAATTTTTGGGTTGCTAATAATAATAGGTTTTAACTTTTTTAACATATATAAACCATCATGTAAACCAGGAACGATTAAGACAGTATTTAATAATTTCTTATCTCTTTTTATTTTATTCATATAATCTAACCTATAAATTCTATCCATAATTTTTACATTTTTATAGCCTGCACTTTCATAAATAGATTTTGATGAATCATCCTCAGCAAGAATTAAATTAGGTATTGGTGTTTTACGTAGCCAATCATTTCTATCATTTGAAGTAATATTCTTTCCTAAATAATAAAGTAATTTTCTCTTTGATGTAGGCCCATGCTGAAAACCTACACGTTCAATATCTGGACGATTTTTAGTTAAAACGTAGTTAAAATATCTTCCATAACTATATTCATGTAGATAAAAAATAAATCTAGAAAATGTATATTTTTTTAAGATTTTTTTTATTGGCGAGTAATAACATAATAATCTTGGAATACGGATAAATGATTGACTCAGCTCAATATGAATGAATTTTGTTATATCAATATCTTTAAATAAATATTTATTATTAAATAATAGTGAAGATTTATTATTTATTTGAAGATTAATATAATAGCCCTTAATAAGATCAGTAATGTTTAAGTAATAATCTAAAAGTATAATATTTTTATCATTTAATTGTGTTACATACTTATAAATATTCCATAAACTAGTTTTCTGGTGAAACCCATCAGTTATAATAGAAATCAAATATGTATCATCTTTTGTAAAGTATTTTCCATATTTATTTTCCTGAAAATTTTTATTGAATTGTAATGGATAACGTGATAAAAATAATGTCTTTAAATTTTTAAACTTATTATTTCTAAATGACAATTTTATAATTATCAATTTGATGATTGAATCAAAAAAGAATTTCAATTGCCTTAACATGTTATAAATATTTTTATTTTGATTATTTATTTCATTTTTAATTATTAAGCTAGAATTAGTTATTATTGAACTCAATGCTATATTGAATTCTTCGGTACATTGATCTGATATTATTTGATCTATTTTATATTTATTTAGAATTTTTTTATTAATAAAGATCACATGACACAAAAAGGTAAAAGTATCAAAAACTTCTGATCTTTTATTAAATAGATCAGAAAAATAGAATAATGATATATCATCATTATGGATAAGATTATTTTCCAAAAATAGGCTATTTATTGAATTAATATAATCAACATAACTATCTCTTATATTCAGAGCAATATTATGCACTTCTTCTAAATCATCAAGATATTTGCCATTTGAAGAAATTTTTCCTGTATTTATATGATAAACGTAGTCTTCTTTTTTTAAAGATTTATTACAATCTTTATTACCACCATAGATATAGAGCATAAATTAAATCAAAGGATAGAAATTTTTTATCCTGTATTTTATTTCTTTCTTTTCAGGAAAATCAACATCTGGATTATCAATTAAAATAAAATCTATTCCCATTCTTTTAGAGGCTATAAAATCACTTCTTGCGTCACCAAAAAAAATGCAAGAAGACAGATTATCGTTTTTAAGACAACTTAATATTTTTGATATATTTTCAGATTTTGAAGATGGCGAACCAAAAGTTTTTGTAAAATATTTTTTCCACCCTTTCAATCTAATTATTTCTATAATTTCATCTGTTGGGGTTGCAGAATTAATGTAAAAACATTTAATGTTATGGAATTTATTTAAAAAATCAACTGCACCATTTATTTCTGGCGCTTTTACTACTTTTCCAATTACATGATCTGAAAATTTTTTACTCAATAGTTTTATTTCTTCATGATCTATGATCACATCAAGAAAATTTTTATGATAATATTTAAATTTTTCAAACCTTGACATACCTCCATTCTGTAAATGATGAGAAATAACTTTATTTATAATTTTTTTACCATAAGAATTATAAATATATGCAAAGGCATCAGCTTTAATATTTACAGAATCAACTAAGACTCCATCAAAATCAAAAATAATATTCTTTTTTGATTCAATTAATGATTTTAAGGAAAAATTAATTATTTTATTTCTGCCATTATAGTACAAGGCCCACCATCACATCCATCAATAATTAAAGGTGAGGCAATAACTGTTTCTAAAGAATCTTTAGGGTTGATATTAGATAACTTTAAATCTTCAAAAATTCTAATATCATGTGATAATAGTTTCCTGTGCGCTCTACGACCTTCCTCACGATGAAGTAGACTAGAAAGAGAAATAGAATCAAACCCAAATCCTTTTATTGATTTAAACTTTTCTAGCAATAGTTCACACAAATCAGCAGAATAGCCAGGTGATTTCTCCCAATACATTCTTGATCCTCGATACTGTTCAAATTCTGTTTTTATAATTAAAATATCTGCATCATCAACAATATCAAGTTCTTTTTCAATTGCATCAGGATATAATAGTTCTCCTGGAGTTAGTTTTATATTAATTATAAGAGGGGATTTAAAAACCCAATCTGAGGCAGTATAATCACTTATTTTTTTTCCATTATCTATAAAATGATAAGGGGCATCTACATGAGTACCAAGATGATTATTCATAGTAAATGTAATTGAATTTGAAGAATGACCATCTTTAATACTGCTGGTATTATTTATATCTAAACTCTTATTGCCTCTATAACCTTCAGTATTCTCATTAAGCGTGTGTGAAAGCCAAATCCACATATTATTCAACTTTTATTTTCAATTTCATTTGCTAAATCCAAAATCCCCTGACCCAAATTTATATAAGAATCCTTGGATAAATTCTTTACTACCCTAGAAAAAAATTTGTATGGAGATACTACATAATGATCCGGCCTTTTTTTATTTTTATACTTAAAAGTTGACTTATTTATACTATTCCCAAAAATTTCCTCAAGTAACTGTACAAATTGTTTTCCTGTATATCTTTCATCACCGTTAATAATAACATATTTATTAATATATTTATCATCAACAAGCTTAACAAATAATTCTGCCATATCTTCAACATGAATGAAATTTCTTATCTCATCACCAGAGCCCTCAAAAACTAATTTTTTATCTTTTACTATTCCTTTAATAAGCTTATAAAATCCATTCCATTCTTGAGACCTTGGTCCATAAACAGTACCACATCTAGCAACAGTAAAATCTAATTTTTCTATTTCATTAAAAGCTTCAATAAATAATTCAGCTGCTTGCTTACTAGCTTTATACATAGATCCATATTCACTATAAACATACAAACTACTGGCATAAATATATCTTTTAACTCTATTATTAGCACATGCCCGCATCAAATTAATATGACCTTTTATATTTATATCGATTAATGATTCAATATTATTATTTGCCTCATTTATATCAGCAATACTTGAAAAATTATAAACATAATCAAACCCCATATTAATAACATCATTTAATTTTTTTATATCTAGAGTATTACCAATTATCATTTTTTGGTCTTTTAATTTGTAAGGAGAATCTTCTACATCATAAAGTGAAACTTTATAATTTTTTTCAGTAAGCTTATCAGCAACATGACTGCCAATAAAGCCAGAACCACCAACTATCAGAATTTTATACATAAAATCTCCATAATTAATAATAATGATTTTCTTTTATTATCGTATTTAACATATTTAGTTCTTTTGGAGTGTCAACATCATACCAATTTGAATCCAAACAATAAACTGGAGAAATAGGGTTTTCTTCAACTAAATCATTAATTGCATAATAAAGAGAAAGATCATAATTATTTTTATTAAAATATAATTCTATTTTACTTAATAGTAACTGTATCATCTTTTTTGATAACATATAAACACCAATAGCAATTCCATCAATTTGATCTGATGGAATTTTTTTTAAAATTTTAGATATTTTACCATTAGTTATAGACACCTTAACAGGGTCAGGGTCTGAAAATAAAGTATTATTTTTATCGATTAGTATTTTAGTTTTATTTTTGTTTAACATAAATGCATCTATATTTTTTTTATCACATAATAAGTCACTTACTGTAAAAATTGTATCATCATCACAATAATCTTTAGCAGCCCACAGGCTACTCATATTGCCATGCAAGTTATAGTATTCATTATATATATATATTATTGGTATTCCTCTGAAAGAAGACCCAAGCACTTCTTGAAACAATTCTTTCTTATAACCTACAACAATAATTATTTCAGTTGGATTATAACTTGCCATCCATGAAAGACCATACTCAATTAACATTTTACCACCAACATTTACCAAACCTTTTGGTTTACCATCAAGCATAGAAGCAAATCTTCTATTCTGTCCAGCCGCATACATAATAAATTTCATTTATATCCTCAATTTATTTTAAAATACTTCAAGATGAAAGCCAACCTCCATCAACAACAATTTCAGATCCATTTACATAACTTGAATACTTACTACACAAGAATAAACAGGATGTTATTATTTCTTCGGGATTTCCAAATCTTCCTTTAGGAATATTTAGGCAAAAGGATTTATAATTTTCTTTATTATCAAGAACAGGCTTATTTATTTCTGTAAGAAAAGGTCCAGGCGATATACAATTTACAGTTATATTTGTTTTTGCCCATTCAACTGCTAACGTTTTTGTTAACTGTAATAATCCACCTTTACTAGATGAATAGCTTACTCTTTCTGGATATGAAACTTGTGAAAATATACTAGTTATATTAATCAATCTTCCAAATTCTGAATCATTTAATAAAGAATAACTATCTCTAGCAAATAAAAATGCCCCAGTCAAATTTACATTTTGAATGGACTCCCATTCTTTAAGTGTAACATCCTCAATCTTATTTCTAATGTTAAATCCAGCAGAATTAATTGCAATATTTAATTTATTATCATACAAAAATGAAATTTCTTTTTTCATCTTTGATAGTGAATTTTCAGATGAAATATCACATATAATTCCATGACATTCACGATTATAAATATTGCTTAAAATTTCAGATGATTCTTTAACTCTATCTTGATTTCTTCCAATTATAGCAACAGAACAGCCTACCGATAGAAGGCCTTTTGCCATTTCATATCCTAATCCACTCGCACCTCCAGCAATTATTGCAGTACAGTTAGTTAAATCAAAATAATCATTAACATTTTTCATTTTTTATCCTTTATTAAATTGGGGAAGCAAATTGACCGCCATCTACTCTAATTACTTGCCCTGAAATATAATCTGATTTTTTTGATAATAAAAATTCTACTAAAAAAGAAATATATAAAGGGTTTGCTATTTTAGTTAAAAAAGAACCCCCTCCTTTTATTTTTTCAATATCTTCCTTAGTTCGGTTCTTGATAGTTTCTTTAAACCTACCAGTTAATGTTGCTCCTGGAGCAATACAATTAATACAAATATTATGATCTCTAAATTCTACAGCTGCAGATCTTGAAAGTTGCATTACAGCTGCTTTTGCAGTAGAATAAGTAGTCTCTTTTTTTGCACCATACCCAGCTGAAACTGACGAGGTGGTAATTATTTTACCATAATTTTGTTTTATTAAAATTGGTATTATTGCTTTTATAGAATTAAGGCAAGTTCTATAATTTCTATCAAAGATTGAATCGTGATCATCAATTTCTATCATAATAGAATTATTATTAGCTTTTCCTCCTTTAGCATCTTTATCTCTACCTTTAATATCACCACCAGCGTTTAAAACGGCGCCATATATAGATCCAAAATCATTTAAAATTGTTTTAAATGTCTTTTTAGTCTTTTTTAAATCTGTAAGATCGCATTCATAAAATTTCGATATATTATAATTGTTTAATTCATTTAATATAGAATCAGTACTTTCAGCTTCTTTATATACTGAGCAAGCATTTCTACTTATATCTACTAAAGCAATATTATAACCTGACTTTGAAAGATATTTTGCGTGTACAAGTCCTAGACCCCTGGTTGAACCGGTAATTATTATATTTTTATTATTTTTCAATTTATATTCCTCAGGTTAATTACTGATTGTTCTATTTGAAAAATCTCTAATTCTTTAGATGGAGAATCATTTTTGATAGTAATTCCTTCCGATGAAATCATATTTTCATTTAAAAATTCATTATATTCTAATCTATGTTTTTTATTATAACATTTATAAGCTTTCCAATACTCTTTTTTATAAATATTTGACACTCTCTTTTTATGTGCACCAAGTTCGATACTCATAGAATGGCAATAATTATCTTTATTTAAAACTTTTAAAATTTTTTTAATCCCTATATTTCCATTGCCTATTATGGACCTATGAAACTCCAATGAATCATTATTTTTTTCTATGTGATAATCTTTTATATGAATATTATATATATGATCTTTTATATTTCTATAAAATTGCATTGGCGTCTCTCCTGTTGGCAAGCTATTACCAATATCCCAATTAATACCAATACATTTATTAGAAATTTTTTCAATAATATATAATATATCATGAGAATTTAAATCTTGATGATTCTCAATTAACAATTTAAAATCATATTCTAATAATAAGGGCTTTAATAATTTTAAATGTCTGATAAATTCTTGAAATTCATTTTTAAAACTTTTTATTTTATATCTATTACCACCAAAATGATTTGACATTTTTATCCTAGCTTTATTAATTCCATATAATTTTAATATTGGTATCATTTTTTTAATTATTTCAAATTCAAAGTTTTCTATTGATATAAAAACATTAAATTCATTTTTTCTATTAAAAAATGAGTTAATATCATCGTAATTATTTTTAAATAAATAGTCTATAGGAAATTCAATTCCACCTAAATTATTTTTTTTTGAAATCTCTATAAATTTTTCTAATGATAAATTTTTAATAGATTTATCTACAAAACCGCCTAAAAAACCAAAAGAATAATAGTTAAGATTTATCTTATTTATTTTCATTTATCATTTTTCAAAGTAAAATAGATAGAAATCATTAACATTCGTACCAGTCATAGGTCCCTCAACTAATGACCCAATCTGTTTATGCAACTCATACGAATTATAATTAGCTATATAATCATTAATATTTATTTTGAGATTCTTTATTTTGCTTAAATGGCTTTTCTTAATTACTGACCCATGAACACCTTCTAAAAAGTCACAACCATCAGAAGAAATTGCAAGAAATTCAAAATTATCATATTTGTTCAATTCTTCAATCATAAGAGCTGTAAGATGCTGATTTCTTCCACCCATTCCTATATTTTTTGATGGTATTTTTATAGGTACTTCACCACATGCTACAATTAGATGCTTACCAATAAAAGTTTTTTGATAAAAGTTACTATAATAATTAGACAACTCGTTTTTTACATTAATTATATTATTGTCATAAAATTTTTTCAACATTATTAAGCTATCTAGATTGTGTGAAAATTTTTGTATTCCATTTAACAAATCTTCACGAGACCCTATTATATGTGAACGAATTATCGGATAAGGCTTTGCATCATCTAATTTCTTTCCCTCGATAAGAGGATAAATTCTTTTAGGAATAACCTCCCATAAACCATAATCGCTAATAATATCTTTAGCTGTAACTTTTGATTGTTTTTTTATAGTGGGCCCTGAAGCAATAGCTTCAAGCAGGTGTTCTCTTTCATCAGATATGATTAAGTTTATTATATTTGCTGGATATATTTTTTTTGCTAAAGATCCTCCTTTTATATTAGAAAGTTTTTTCCTAATGATATTGACCTCTCGCTCACCAATACCCATCTTCAATAATTTATTTACTAACTTTACTTTATCTTTCACAGTTATTCCTTCAACTGGAGAAGATAACAAGGCAGATCCCCCACCCGATATCAAACAAAATACAATTTCATCTTCCTTACATCTATCTGCAAAATCTAATACTTTTTTTCCAGCTCTTACACTTTTCTCGGATACAAAGGGATGCGTAGAATAACAAATATTGATATTATTGTAATATAAATCTAGTTTTTTTGAGTAATCTGGTAATACAATAATACCTTCTTCAACATTATCGATACCTATGATTTTAAGAAATTCTTCTGCCATAGTACCGCCAGATTTACCAAAAGAAATAAACTTTATTTTATATATTTTCTTTTCATCATTATGTACAAATTTTAATTTGTACTTCTGAAGTATAGAAAAATTTTTTTTAAATAATTCAGAAGGATGAGCTGAAATAATAGATTTTTTAAATATGCTTAAAGTCTTCGATTTCATTTAAGATAAATATTATTTTTTATTATTAATAAATTTCTTTTGCAAATTGAAATCTAATTCAGGTTTTTCTAAAAATGAGAATTTTATTTCTTGCCTAGCATTAATTGTTTTCCATTTTTCTTTATAAAAATTATTATTGAATTCCGAATCAGGAGTTTTCCAATTTTTTCCATATCTATACTCCAAATATCCTTCAGTATCTTTAGAAATATTAAAAAAAATGTTATAAAGATTTATTTTTTTTAATTCATTAAAGTATTTAACTGGTATTACATGATATATACATTTACCATATCTATAATAAAAATAAAAAAAAGTTTTAAATATAAAGTATCGCATTTTTTTAGGTATTATATAATTAATTATCAAATATCTCTTGGATATATCTGATATTAATAAATTAGATTTTAACCAAAAGTAAACTACTCTAATACTTTGTGAGAAATAACCTGTTGGAGCATTTAGCCATCGCATATATCCAAAATCACCACATTTGCGGTAAATATAAAAATCTACTTGATTAATATGTGGATTTATTCCAGTAATTTCCTCAGGAATAAATAATTGAATAACATTATCAATAAATGGAAAACCTTTTTGTATCTTTACTTTACAACCATCAGATATAAACTGATCAATTGAATTTAAAAGCTTTTTTAAATCCTCGTACCATATAGCAAGATCAATATCGTGTTCCCAATCAAAAATAGTTTCATCTCTATATGCAGATAGGGCAGTTCCGCCTTCAAGCCAAAATTCAAGATTATTATCTACAAGTTTATCAGATACATATTTAAGGATAATATAATTTGAATCTGATTTAGATATTTTTAATTCTTTCAAATTAAAGAATTTTTATTCTTATTAAATATTTCTTTCAACTAGCGTTTCTTTATACTTTGTATATTATTAGTAAACGATTTAATCATTCTTTAAATAATCATTAATAACTTACATTTAGATAAATATATAGACAGATTATCAATTAGATAAATCTTGAATAAAACCATTTTCAATTTTAAAAATATTATCTACTTTATTAATTATATCCATTTTATGTGTTATTAAGATTACTGTTTTATTCTTTGATAAATTGTAGATTATATTCATTAGTCTTTTTTCAGTATCAATATCTAGAGCGCTTGTAGCTTCATCAAAAATTAAAATATCAGGATTGCGTATCATAGCTCTAGCTATAGCAATTCTTTGTTTTTGACCCCCTGAAAGTAACAATCCTCTATCTCCCACTATAGTTTCAAAACGATTTGGTAGTTTATTAATAAAATTATATGCTTGAGCTTGCTCCGAAGCAATAATTACCTCGTCTATAGTTGCATCACGCCTTCCAACTTTTATATTTTCAAGAATACTATCATGAAATAAATAATTATCTTGACTTATAAATCCAATACGATTTCGCAATGAAGATAAATCGAAATTTGAAATGTTTTCACCATTTATAATTATAGATCCTTTATTTGGTTTGTAAAGGCCAAGGATCAAATCAGCTACAGTGGATTTTCCACTCCCAGAAGGTCCATATATTATCGATATTTTTCCTTTCCTAAATTTTATATTTATGTTATTTAATATTTTATTCCTTTTATCATAATGAAAAGAAACATCATTGAAAATAATATCAGAATCAATTTTATTTATATTCTTTTTCTTTTTATTATTCACGCCAATGTTATATGTATTATTCATTTGAAGCAAGGAACTGATTAATTGAAAAGTAGGCTTGTAAAAATCAAAAGAGTATTTTGTTGATATTAAATGGTTAAACTGACCCAATAATCGTTGAGATGCTATAATAAAAACAGAAAGAATTGGAATATAAGAATTAAGTAGACCTGAATTATCATTATGTAAAAAAACTATAATACCTATGATAATACTAAAAATAAGGATTTCAGCTATTGCTCTTGGTAAAGTCTTAATAAACTCATATTTAATACTTATGCTTGTAAGTTTTTTTAAATAATCTTTTAATATTTTATTTACTTTTTCCTCAATTGAAAATGTTCTTACCTGACGAATCGCTGATATATTTTCTGTTGCGACAGCATTCGTTTTCTGATTAAGATTTAGTTCTTTTCTACCAAATTCAGCAAGTTTTTCTTTACCTAAATATGAAAATATGATAAACATTAAACTAAAAATTAAAAAACAAATAACTGCAACAAGAAGATCTGTAAAAAACATTAATGCTATGTATGATATAACCATACACAGACTTATAAAAAATTCATTGATTTTTAGAATCCCTGAAGCTGCTTTTTGGGTTTCAAATACCAAGTTATTTACTAGGACACCCTGCTTTTCTTTCAATAAATCTCCATAAGAACAATACATATAATTATTATTAATCTTTAACATCCAGTATTTACGTATGTTGAAAACAATTTTAGTATTAAAAAAGGTTGATAATATTTTGAAGATATTTTTAAATACAATTAGAATAACAAAGAATATTCCAATAGATATAATTGATTTTTGGATATTTAGAAAATCGAAAAGACTATTTATAATACTATTTAATGGTGAAGTAGTATTCTTTTGTAAAATGGATTCAACTAAAGGAAGCAAAAGGGCTAAGCTAAAGGATTCTAATAATGCAGTGATTAATACTAAAAAAAATAATATTAATACATACGGTTTGAATGGATTTAATAATTTGATTAGTATACTAATCAATTTTTTCTCATATACTTATGATTTTTTTGCGATTACTCTAATAAATTCACGGTCATTAGAGTATATAAAATTTGCATCACTTAATACTGAATAGATATTGATAGATCTAAACTTTTCAATTAGTGATGATAATCCAAATAGATTAGTTATAGGTGAAAGAATATTTGTGAGAATCATTTTTCTTCTTTTGTGCTTATTCTTATTCTTTAACCATTTATGATAACCTATGTTTATTTTTACCTTCTTATCATCACTTAATTTATAATTAAAATATTCTCTTTTTGTAAGCTTAGATAATTCACTATTCGAATAAGGTTTTTTATTTAATTGATTTTCCCCGCAAGAACTTAGAAAAGCTATTTTAAAACCAGTTTTTTCAAAGAATATTCTAATTGAATCAATAGAAAAAAAAGCTAGGTGTGGGTTTACAAGATCATTTGCATCTGGATATTTAATTAAATTAGCATTTGGAACCTCACATAAAAAGACACCATTTTGAGATAAGGAGCCATATATTTCTTTTAATATATATGGAATATCTTCAGCATTAAAATGTTCTAACGAATGCGACATGAGAATAATATCATATTTATCTTTTGACAGAGTCTTTGAAATAGATTTTTTATTTAAGCCCATATCAAAAATATTTACACCAAGATATTTTAAACTTGGATGAGCATCTTTACCAGGTTCAATAGTATAATTTTGTGTTTCATATCCAAGATATTTTAAAGTTCTAAATAAGTCTCCTATTCCAGAACCGATTTCTAATATCTTAGTATCAGAATTAATATCATAATACTTTCTAAGTAATTGAATCTGCGATAGATACCTTGGATTATACCAACTCTTATTATTACTAAATTTATTAAAGTTTTTTCCTACTTTCTTTGCAACACCAGAGTATGCAGAGCTGTAGTAATACTCAAGATGATCTTCACTAACTCTCCTTGTTGGAAAAGAGAATTGGCAAAAATCACATGATAACACTTCCAACTCATCAAATTCCACCAATGAATCCATTGTTGAATCAGGATATTTTTTATAATTTGATGAGTCTATTTTATTTTTACAAGCAATACATATATATTTTTCTATATTTTTATTCATATTTTTCATAAATGATCTCTATAGTTATTTAAAAATATTTCCACATTCATCATTTTCCATTCCAATGATCTGTCAACATTAAATGGGATCTTTATATCTAATATTTTGTTTAAGAATGGAAATTTATTATCAACAATCATATTCGCAGCTTCATTGGGATATCCTGAAAATCCTTGTTTTTTAAATATTAATTTTTCACCAAAAATATTTGCATAAAGAGCTTTCAATAATGGTTTAGTTGACATTAATGGATTATTGATATCATTATTTATTTTATATTTTGATGGAAGATTTAAAGCAAATTTTATCATATCATAACTAAGAAAAAAAGATCTTGATTCAACTGAATTAACCATTGACATAGTATCTGAAGAGCGAATACCCACTGATTCGAGTTGAATTACAGTATCACTATATAATACAGATTGCAATAATCTTTCATGAATATTTTTCTCAAAAGAATAATATTTTGATATATTTAACCATTCTTTGTTTATTTTTTCTTTTAGATTACTTGGAACCCAATTATAAAAACTAATTTTTGAAGGAACAAATCCACTGTATACAGAAGGATTTACTTTCGGAAAATAATTAATTTCTTTATTAAAATTTTTATAATACTCATAACCTCCAAATAACTCATCTGCACCATCCCCACCAATTAAAATTTTAATATTTTTATTTTTTAAATGAGCAGTCATTATTGCTTGGGATACAAAAGAATGAGTTGCTAAAGGAGCACATGCAGCCTCATAGCATTCTGGGAAATGACTTAAGAATATTTTTTTATCGACCTCAATACTATTTATTTTTCGTTTTAATTTTTTCTCAAATTTTGATAAAAGCAAATTAGTACTATCCTTACCTGGAAATTGTAATGAAATAAACTCAGTTGGTGGATTAGTTCTTTGCATATAATAACTCACTAAAGAAGAATCAATACCTCCACTAAATACTGAATAATAATCAATTGAAGGAGATAATTGTTTTGAAGTATTTATAAATACTTCTTCTAGTTCTAGCAAAAGTTGATCAAAAGTTTTTCTTTTGTTTTCTTCAATAATATTTTGATCAATTAGATCAGCGGGTTTTGTGCTATATATGGTTGTAAACCTCTTGGAAACTAGATTGTATTTCTTTAAAAATCCTGGCTTCACTAATCTTATACCTTCGAAAGAAGTCTCAATTGGAGATAATAAATGTCTTGTAAAAAAATATTCCTTAAGAAGTTCTTTATTTACTTTAATAGTTGGAACTATTTTTAATATTGGTCCTATTTCTGAACATACAATAAAAAAATTATCATTTTCAAAATAGTATAATATTTTTTCACCTATAAGGTCTCTTCCAATTATTAGAGATTTTGATACATGGTCAAACAAGATGTAGGCAAACATTCCACGAATATTTTTATACACTTCAACTAAAGGAAGTATTTGATGGAGATTTACTAAAGTCTCTGTATCACTATTAGTATTGTTATTTATTTTATTTATTTTTAAAAATTTGTTATACAAGTCTTTATAATTATAAATCTCACCATTAAGTACTAAATCATATCTGTTATTAGATGATTTATGGTATGAAGTAATATAATCGTTTGGATTTCCAGTTATAGATAAAACAGTTTGTCCAAAAAATAAAGCGCCATCATAATAAATATTACTAAATTTAAAATCTGGACCTCTTTTATCAAGTTTTTCTAGAGCACTATTACAACGATCTATTGGTAATTGTCCATTTTTTGAATAAACTGCTAAAATCCCACACATACTTACTTAGTATTTATTGGGGCGCTTCATTAGTGTATTGAATATTATTATTATCATTAAAGTCATCTATTGATTTATTTAATTCTACACTTATTAATTTTGCAATTGATTTACCATCAAGCTTATGAGCCTTTAACACTTCCAACGGACTTCCGCATTTAGGCAATGACTTTAAACCAAGCTTTACAATCTTTACTGAAAGATTGGTGATTTGCGATATTAAATAGTCCCCTAATCCACCAATTTCACTATGATCATCAATTACATATATAATTGTGCACTCACCTATTTCATTATTTAACCATTCAAAATCAATATAATTAAGCCATGGCATATTAATTACTTTTGCTTGAACATCAATATTTGATAAGATTGATGCAGCAGTAATTGCTTCATTCAGCATAACAGGTCCATAGGATACAATAACTATGTCTCTTCCTTCATTTATGCTAAATCCTTTTCCTTTTTGGAGACTATAATCATTAGGTAAAGAAATAATTCTTGGAGAAGGCCCGATATTCATTCTTAAAACACATGCGCCAGATTCTATATCCACAAAATATTTTAAACCAAGTTTTGCTTCTTCAGATGAAGATGGTTGAAAAATTGTAACATTCCCTAAAGAAGAGAAAAGAGAAATATCTCTTATACTTTGATGTGATTTTCCTGGTCCAGCAGGAATAATTCCTGCAAAATGACATGCATAAATTATTTTAGTATTTTCACAAGTATTATTATATATCTGCTCATTTGGACGAGATGAAAGAAAACTTGCAAAAGAATTTACAATAGGTAATAATCCTTGAGATGCTAATCCACCCGCCATTGATACCATATCTTGCTCAGCAATACCATTTTCAATAAAACGGTCTGGAAATTCTTTTTCAAAACCTCTAATCCTACAATCTGCTGATAAATCTCCATCTAAAACTATAATTTCCTTTCTTTCTCTTGCTAATTCAACTAGCTCTTCACCATAACCATCAGCAACATATTCAGAGGAAATAGATTTATCATTCTTTTTAAAATTATCACTTATGTTTAAATATTTAATATTTGAAATTTTATTAACTAAGCATCTTTCATTTAAACTGCTTGTTAATTCATTTATTGCTAATTCAAATGATTTATCATCAGGGGCACCAGAGTGCCAATTATAATATCCTTTATTTTTCCCTGGCTCCATAAATGAAACGCCTTTACCCTTTATAGTATTAGCAATTAAAATTTTTGGTAGGTTATTGCATTCGCTAGATAGCTTAAAAGCTTTTTCTATTTCATTATAATTATGACCATCAAATTGATGAACATACCATCCAAAAGATTCAAGTTTTTCCTTTAAGTTACCTAAAGAAACAACATTTTCAATTTTATCATCAGTCTGATATTTATTATGATCAACTATGACTGTTAAATTAGTTATCTCTTGGCTTATAGTCGATTGAAGAGCTTCAAAGTTTTGTCCCTCTTGTAATTCCCCATCTCCTACCATTACATATACATTACCTTTATTCTGGTTGTATTTTTTGGCCCATGCCATTCCTCTAGCTTTTGAAATTCCCATACCAAGTGACCCCGAGTTTGCCTCGATACCTGGAATATGTTTCTCAGGATGGCCATCTAATCCATCAATTCTTCTTAATAAAAGAAGTTTATCAAGAGGGATTATACCTAATAAATAAAACAACGAATATAATCCAGGGACATCATGACCTTTTGAGGAAAAATAAATATCTCTGTTTGGTGAATCTAAACCAACATCAAGTATATTAATCAATTTGTGATATAAATAAACTATTATATCCATTGCACTAAAACTTGATCCTAGATGCCCAGACCCTGCCTTTTTCACAGCTGTTATTGTATTAAATCGACAAATTTCTGATATTAATTTTAGTTTCTCGTATTTATTTATTTTTGATAAATAAATTTTATCATATTCTTTTTTTGAAATTATCTTATACATAAATAGTTATTATTCTCTTTTTAAATAATTAGTATATAAATATTCTGCAATAATAAAATCAAGTTCAGAATCTATATCTATAGATCGTTCTTGTTCTATCTCATGAAAGCGAACAATATCACCTGTAAGAGATTTCGTTTTTAACAAAGTATTTCTTTTAAAAACAATGACATTACTTCTAAAATATGCTTTATCATAACTTTGTCTCGAAATAGGTGTCACTTTCCTACCTGAATTAGAAAAATAAGTTACAAGTTTTTCTTTACCATCAGAATCTTTAATTATTTTTAGTGATTTCATTGGATGCTGTCTAGCTTCAGATATAACAACTGCCGAATCAGCTTTAGAATCATTAAATAACTTTTCTATACAAGAATCAATATCATTAGCTTGTTGAAGAGGTATAGTTGGCAAAAGTCTAACTATAAAATCAGGTTGATAATTTATTTCTTTATCTAACCATTTAATTGCATGTGATACATATTCAATTTCTGGGGAATAATCAAGAGATAATTTCTTAGGCCTAAGAAAAGGAACATCAGCGCCACAATCCTTAGCAATATTAGCATATTTTTTAGAATCAGTTGATACAATTACTTTATTTATATAACGGGATTTATGGGCAGTTTCGATGATACGAGCAATCAATGGTTGACCTAAAAACGATTTAATATTTTTATCTACGACTCCTTTTGATCCCGATCTTGCCCCAATGATTGCTAATATTTTAAGATTATTTTTTTTCATTTTTGATTAATCAAGATAATTTATATCTATACTTGATTTTATGATATAAATCTTTCATAATTTTACATTCAATATTATGATACTCACCTTTTCTTATAACAGCTCCTATGATAGAATCAAATTCAGAAGGGACACCTTTTTGAATATCTCTTTGAAGAGATGTAGATAATTCAGCAGGCAATTGTTGAATATCCTGAATAATATTGTTTTCTATTATATTTGCACCATCAGCTTTAGCAACACTCGCACCTTCTTTAATAATTTCTTTTAATTTTTTTTTCCAAAACTTATCTAATCGTATAGAACCAAGTGATTTCATACTTGCTACAGTTGTACATGCCAGCGCATTTAATTTAACTAGTTTTTCCCATACTACATTTGTTTCAGTTTCATGTATTTTAACATCAATTCCAGTATTAGAAATTATTTTAGCTGCTTTGGATAATTGAACAAAAGATAAATCTGCAGATGCTAAATCTATTTTTACATGTGAAGTAGTATGTTTTAAATAAGTGTGATTTTCACGAATAAATTGTCCAGTAATCATTCCTACTATCAAATTATTTCCTAATTTTCTTCTTAAATAATCAATATGCTCTATCCCATTTAGCAAAGGAATAATAGCTTTAATTTCTTGATTTGAATTAATAACATATTTAATTGCATCATTAAGAAATGGACTTTTTACTGTAATAAATAATAAATCAACTTTATGGTTTAAATTTATGCTTACATCAGGTTTAGCATGCAAACGACCAAATTTCTTACTGTTTAGAGTAATTCCATTCTGATTAATATCATTAATACTTTTGTTGCTTCCAATACAACAGACGTTATATCCATAATTATAAAAAATAGTAGCTAAAAATCCACCAACAGAACCTGAACCCAATATAGCTATTCGCGGTTTTCTTTCTACTTTGGCCATTTATATTTTTTTAATTGATTTTCATCAACATCTGTTCCCCAGCCCGGTCTCTTTGATAATTTTAGATAACCATTTTGAATATCTGGTAAATTAGTAAAAATTTCTTCTCTCCAAGGCACATCATCAACATCTATTTCTGCTATACGCAAGTTTGGAACTAAAGAACAAAATTGCATACTAATAAATGTTGATAGATGACCATTATAGTTATGAGGTGAAATATTCATTTCATAAAGATCTGCCATATCAGCAATCTTTTTAGAACCAAGCAATCCATTCCATATTACATCAATAGAAGCTATATCCATAGAACGGTTTTCAAAGAATGGCCGATATTGATAAGCTCCGTATAGATTCTCGCAAGACTTAATAGGTGTTGCTACTGAATCTTTAATATAAGAAAGAGCAACTGGATCATAAGAATCAATTTCCAGCCAACTTAAATTATATTGTTCAAGCATTCTGCCAACTTTTATATAACCTTCAGTTTTAAAATTAAAATTTAAATCTATTGCAATATCAATATCTGAGCCAACTGAATCACGCAATATTCCAACCCAATTATCAATTGCAGAAAGAATTTTACTATCAGCATTTAATGCAGGATCACCTTTACTCTTAAAAAATCCTGGCATATACACATAAGGTTTTTTACCCAAGACAGCTATATTTGATTTAATAGTATTATACCCAGAATTACGTATCTCTTTACCAAACATTTTAACATCATTATTAGATTTAATCTGAGACTTATTAATAGTATCCCATGCTCTCACACGTGAAGTACCACAATGAGACCAATATACGGGGATTATTTCTCGAATAGGCCCGCCCAAAAGTTCATATACAGGAACCTCTAGAGCTTTTGCTTTTATGTCCCAGAGCGCATTTTCAATACCTCCTATAGCCTTTTGTATAATTGAACCACGACTTTGACGAGTACGTGAGTTCATTTCCCATAACAGTTTTTCTATTAATCTAGGATCTCTACCTATTAATAAATTTGTTAAATCTTTAACAACCCCTTCAATACCCAAAGGAGACCCATGAGAGTCAGTGCATTCACTCCAACCTATAATATTTGAATCAGTTGTTATTTTTATAAATGTCCAAGGACGCCAACCTGCATCACAATGCAAGGTATCTATTTTGACAATTTTCATAATATAATTCCTTTATATTTATTAAAGCCTAATATGGAAAACACATTTTAAATACGATATAAATACACAAGGATTAAATACTAATATTTATTTATCCTATCTAAAATATCAGAACCAACCTGATTTAATCCTTTACCTTCACCTATATTTACATTTATTGAAATTTCATTTTGTAATTTATTCCATTTACTATTATCAAGTGTTAGCCAATAAGTAACAGCAATATCTAATTCATCAAGACAAACTTCAAAATTATCATATTTTTTTAGAAAACTATTTGGATGATTTTCATTAACTGCAATTGCAGGTTTATTATTTGATAAAAATTGCCAAATTGTTGTAGATGTATGAGACATTGATATTAATAAATCACTAATAGATATAATATCTTCAAACTGGTTTTCTTTTAATAACCTAGGTACAGAAGAATCAATTACTAAAATATTATTTTGAATAAAAAGACTATCTTTCATTTTCTTTGATAAATACCTTAACTCACCTTTCTTCTCTTTTATTATAAATAAATAATTATCCATTTTTTTTGAAAGCTCAAAGATCTTTAAAATAAAGGCGCATAAATCATTAGGGGACCATTGTGTATATAAATTATGTGGTGATTGTATCGTAGTGATTAAAATTGTTTTTGAAAATAAAGGGATTTTCGATTGTAAATCATCAGAAATTCTATTTGAAGAAGTCAGTAGATTTTTTCTAAAGAATTCAACATATTTATATTCTTTTATATTTCCGCCATTATAATTAATTGTATTTTTATCAATTGAATTCATAGCATAATAAACATCTAAATAATTATAATCAAAGCTGATAAAAGGAGGATAAAAGAATGATTCATTTATTGAACATAATAATTGTTCTTTTTTATATCTATTTAATAAAACATAAAAAGGTTTATCAAGTAGGTTTCCAGTATAAATTTTTGAATTAATATTTAGGAAATTATATGCAAAATAAGTATCAACTAAAAATGATTGAAAATAATTAAATGGAATGTTTGAGAATAAAAAATATTTTAAATCAACTATACTTAAATAAATAGTTTGTATAAAAGATTTAATTGTTCGAAAAACTGAACCTTTTAATCTATTTAAACATAAAAAACCTGTTAAAGGAGATTTATATATAAAACCTTTTATAATTTTTAAATAACTGATACCATTATTAGAAATTTCTTTTCCAATCAATTCACCAATGCCTAAATCATGATAGGCCTTTTTTCTAATATATACTACTTGTGGTAATTTTACTTTATTATATGAAATTAATGATATAAATAATGAACTAAAGAATAAACTGAATAACTTTATATAACCTAAAAATAATTTGTATAAAGAACTTGCTCTTACTTTTGGCTTTCTCGATTCATATATATCAGAAAAATAATAAGGTGAGTTAACTATAATCGAACTTGAGTTTGGAATGGCCTTTCTAAAAGCATAATAATCTAGATATTTTAAAATTATAGATTTCTTTATGTAAGACAAAAATACTTTATCAAAAGAAGCATCACTATAATATTGATTATAATATGATTCAACTTGGTTTCGTGCATTGGCGGAATATTTATAATACTTTTTACTTGGAGGCATAGAGATGTTATCTTTTTTATTCTTGGATCCCCAATAATAATGGTTTCGGAAACTTAGCCTATAAAACAAATATCTTAATGTTAGATTTTTATTATAATGATATATTTTAGGCATTTATTATTTTGAAATAAAATATTTCATATTCACTAAACAAAAAAGTTCTATAAAATATTTACTATATTATTTTAATAGATACTAGTTTTAATAAATAATCTTATAATATCAAAGTATCCAATGATAATAACATTTTTAGAAAAGTAGATTATTAATAAAATGATTTATTTATAAATTTAATAATTGTGATGAACTAATTTTAAATTTGAATATATGTCTAAAGCTTCTGTTCCAGGCTCTCTGGAACCATTACCAGAATTTTTAATGCCTCCAAAAGGCATATGTGATTCACTACCAAATGTTCCAGCATTTACTATTGAAGTTCCAGCTTGTATTTCTTGAACAAAAATATTAGCTCTCCTGTGACTTTTTGTGTGAATACATGCAGTTAAACCATAGCTATTGTTATTTGCAATTTTTAAAGAATCAACAAAATCATTTGCTTTATATAAACAAGTAATTGGGCCAAATAACTCGCAATTAGAAATAGGATCTTCTAATGAAACATTTTCTATAATTGTTGGGGCCATGAAATATCCATTTTTGTGATTTTTCCCCTTAAGTCTATGACCACCGACTAAAACTTTCGAACCCATATTTTTTGATTTATTAATAAATAGAAGCATTTTATCTAATTGTTTTTTATTTATCACTGGGCCAAAATCATCTTCATCATTTATTCCAACTGATAATTGTTTTGTTTTATCGATTAGTAAACTTTTAAAATCATTATAAATAGAACTAAAAATAATAATTCTACTTGCTGCCGCACAACGTTGTCCTGCATTGCTAAAGGCAGATAAAAGTGACCATTTTACTGCATTATTTAAATCAGCATCATCGCAAACTATAAAAGGATTTTTACCTCCTAATTCCAAAGAAAGTTTTACAAAACGGGTAGAAACTTTTTCTTGGATTCGCCTACCTATTTCTGTTGATCCAGTAAAACTAATTACACCAATATCATTATTCGTAGTTAAAGGCTCCCCCACTTCTATGCCATAACCTTGAAGAATATTTAGCACACCTTTTGGCACTCCTGCCTCATGTGCAATTTCACCAAATAACCAAGCTGTTACAGGAGTGTCTTCTGCTGCTTTTAAAATAACAGAATTTCCACATATTAATGCAGGGAATACTTTCCAAGCAACATTTGCAATTGGAGTATTAGCAGCAATGATTAAACCAGCTATTCCTACAGGTTGTCTTATTGATGATACGAATTTATTCGCAGATCCACTTTGAAGGGTTCGTCCATATAATCTCTGACCTTCACTAGCGTAAAAGAGCCCACATTGGATAGCACCTTGCGTTTCTCCTTTAGCGTCTTTTAATGATTTACCCGTTTCCTGATGAACAATTTTGGCAATTTCATTTTTTCTTTTAATCATAAGACGGACTATTTTATGTAAAATAAATCCTCTTTCAACTCCTGGCGTCGACGCCCATTTTTGCTGTGCTTCTTTTGCAGAACTTATTGCACTATCAACATCATCTTTATTTGATCTTGTAATATTAAAAATTAACTCACCACTTGCAGGATTTATTTTCTCAAAAGTTTTTTCCTGAAGCGCATACCTTTGTTCGCCATTTATCCAGTTAGGAATTATCTTTACCATGCAGACCATCCTCCATCAAAGATTAGATTCGCACCTGTCATATAAGAAGATGCATTTGATATCATAAATAACATTGGACCTGCAATTTCTTCAGGCTCTAACATTCTTCCTAAAGGAACATTCTTTTTATAATTCTCAATGAAATCATTAGATTGATTATTAAAAACGCCTGCAAGCGTTAACGTATTAACACGTATATTATCATTACACCAATATGTTGCTAAATATCTAGTTAAATTAAAAATTGCAGATTTTGAAATTGAATAAGCAACTGGCTTAAAATAAGCTTTCCCAGCTTTTCTTCTAAAATTATAAATATCTTGCCTTGGAGATAGCAAACCATAAATTGATGAAATGTTTAAAATAATTCCATTCTTATGTTTTTTCATAACTGCACCAACGATTTGAGAACATAAAAAAACACCTTTTACATTCACATTCATAACTTCATCATAAGACTCTTCAGGATAGTCTTCAAATGGCCCAACTTCTTCAAGAGGAGCATCTGGAGGAGAATCAATTCCTGCATTATTGATTAATACATCAATCTGACCGAATTCTTTTACACAATTTTTAACTGCATCTTTAATTTCTTCTTTTTTAGTGATGTCAACTTTGAAATATGATGATTTTTCAATTAAAGAATCATCAAGTAGCTCTAAATAATAATCTTTATCATAAACATCAAAAATAACTGCATTCCCTCCATTATTTATTACAGTTTTAATAAAAATTTTACCAAGCTGTCCTAAGCCTCCCGTAATGATTACTACTCTATCTTCTAGTGAAAAGATGCTATTCTTTTGATGCATAGGAGTTAACTATTAATTCACATAATTCACGCACAGCCCCACGCCCACCTTTTTTACTTAGAGTATGTTTTGATATTAATTTTATTTTATCTACAGCATCATTTACTGCAATTGGAAATCCTACATTTTTCATACATTCTTCATCATTTATATCATTTCCAACAAACGCAATATTTGATAAATCAATATGAAAAGATTTAGCAAATCTATCTAATTCGTATAATTTGTTTGATACATTGTTTATTACTGGTAAATCTAATTTTTTACATCGCACCTGTACTACGTTATTTGGTTCAGAGGAAATTACTTTCATAGGAATATTTAACTTTTTCAACAAACCTATTCCTATACCATCAAATCTATTGCATTGAACAGTTTCTTGGCCTGATTCAGATACATATACTTTATTATCTGTAAAAACACCATCAAAATCAAATACGACAGCTTTTATATGTTTAAAATCCATTATAAATAGAACTTCTATTAATCACAATCTTCAAAAAGTAGATTATCATCTTTATTTAAATCTTTTTTTAAGGTTAGTCCAATAAAGTTATCAAATTCGCATGGAGGAGTACCATCATTAGGCGATTTTATTGTTATATCATCTTCGTTGAGAACTTTTCCTTTAGATAAATTTTTTGCAGCAACTAATTTTTTGCCCATTTTATATAATGGTTTTGTTTCTTTATCTATAATCTTTTTGACCCCATCTCCCAATGCAACTTTCGCACGCTTTAAATCACGAACCAACTTTGTTAATCCTTGAGGTTCTAATGAAAAGGCATGATCTGTACCTTTCCATGCTCTATTCAAAGTAAAATGTTTCTCGATTATTCTTGCGCCAAGAGTATAAGCCACCAATGCCATTCCTATACCATTTTGATGATCAGATAGACCGACGATTTTATCTGGGAATTCTTTTTTATATGCTTCAATCACTTTTAAGTTCATTTCATCTGGCTCACAGGGGTATGCTGCTGTACATTGTAAAATAGCTATATTAGAATTATTTTCAGCAATAGTATCATGAGCTTTTCTAACATCTCCTAAACTTCCTCCACCTGTACTTATAATAATTGGCTTTCCTGTTTTAGCCACATATTTTAATAATGGAATGCTTGTTAAATCACCCGAAGCTATTTTATATAAAGGAACATTTAGTTTTTCTAAAAAATCTACACTATTAAAATCAAAAGGGGTTGCAAAAAATATTAAATCTAATTCATTAGCATATTGTTGCAAGTCTATATATTCTTCTCGACCAAATTCAAGCGCGTCTCTATGTGCTCCATAAGTATCACCATATGCATTACTACTTGAATAAGCTGAATTATACATTTCTTTAGTAAATAAAAATTTATTATCCCTTTTTTGGAGTTTAACTGCATCTGCACCAGCATCTTTTGCTGCAAGAAACATTTTTTTTGCAGTTTCAACACTACCTTGGTGATTATGCCCTACTTCGGCAATAACAAAGCAATCTGAGGTATCATTAATTATTTTATTTTGAATTTTAAGTTCTCTCATTATCAACACCTTTTAGTTAAATTATTTTTGGATATAGTTTAGCATTAATGATTCTACTTTTTTTAAATCCTCTATAGTATCTACAGCATAGGTTTCATATTTTGTTAATACCATTTTAACTGTACCACCATGCTCCAAAATTCTATTCATATCTACAGATTCAACTTTTTCTAGAGGGGTTTCATCAAGTGAAAGGTAATTTTTTAATCCTTCTCTCGAGAATGGTATTATGCATACTTGCTTATAAGCAGTGATTGCACCATTGTATTTTTGATTAGATGGAATTGGCTCTCTGCTGAAGTACATTGCATTACTATTATTATCAATGACTACTTTTACTTCGTTTGGATCATTCCATTCTTTTTCTGAGTTTATTTTTGCCATTAGATTTACAACATCAACATTAGAATCTTCTAAAAATGGTTGAACTGCTGCATTTATCATTTCAGGAACTAGCATTGGCTCATCACCTTGTAACATAACAACGATATCTATAGTTTTATCCTTTTGATTTTCTATCACTTCCAAAGCTTCGGCTGATCTATCGGATGCTCTTTCATGGGTATCAGCAGTCATAACTGCTTTACCGTTGATTGATTCTATATAATCAAAGATTTCCTGATCACAAGTTGCTACGTAAACCTCATCAAGAATTTTTGCCATTTTACTTCTATTATAAACATGACCAATCATAGGTGTACCGTTTATCTTGGCAAGCGGTTTTCCAGGGAATCGAGTGCTTGCCATTCTAGCTGGAATGATACCAATTATATTCATTTTCTATACTTTTTTAACTTATCCATCTCCAATCGACATTGAGTACCTAAAAATATAGTATCAAGACTAAAAGCGATAAAAGTATATCCAGTATTTATTTTTTCTTTAACTAACTTGTAATCTGCAGGCACAACATGAAATCCAGTGGGAGAAGATTTCTCTTTACAAATAAATTCATACCTATTTAATAATTTTTTTACATCAGGATGATCAAATTGACCAGGTAAACCAATAGAGCCAGAGAGATCATATGGGCCAATTATAGTTCCATCTACACCCTCAACGCTCAATATTTCATCTAAGTTTTCTATAGCTTCATGGTGTTCAACTTGCGCAATAACTTTCACACGATTATTAATTGTACCAACATATTCTTCAAATCCAAAACCATAGCCCTGCGCCCTAGCTAACCCAACCCCCCTTTTGCCAGTAGGGGGATATTTAGCGGCGGCTACTGCTTTTTTTGCGTCTTCTTTTGAGTTTATCATGGGAACTATAATACCCTTTGCTCCAGCATCTAAGACTCTTTTTATAATATTTTGATCATTCGCACCCACCCTCACATAAGGCAAACAACCATTAGATTCAATTGTAGCAATTAGTTGTTCAGCTTCATAGTAGTCTATCACTGAATGCTCTAGGTCTATACATAACCAATCAAATCCTGCTTTAGCCATAATTTCTGCAATAGAGAAATGAGCAAGAGTTATCCAAGAACCAATAGATAAATTATTTCCCATTAAATTTTCCTTTTATATAAGCAACCAAATCCAAAAATTTAGATTCAGAAATCGATGTATTATGCTTTAAATCTGGCATTCCAGGAAATCCAGGGTCTAAAAATTCTATATCACCAAAACTTATAGGACTATTATATCTGGGTATAACATGAAAATGTACGAATGGATCTACCATCATCAATGCCAAATAATTAATTTTTTTACACCCAAATTCATTAAATATATTTTTTTCTATAACATTTACAGCTCTAAACATGTCAGATTGCTCAAATTTGTTTAATTGAGAAAATGAATTTCTTTTTCCATTTTTACAAATCAAAATTATTGAAGAAAATGTAATCTGTTCAGGCCTTAACAATGTATACCAATGTTCATTCTCACTTATTATTGAATCAGGGTATCGAAATTTTGATAAAGTTTTGGCTATAGTCATTATTATAAATTCTTTAGCAAATTATTTACGGCCTCAATTTCAATTTTTTCACGCACTTCTCTTGTAAAAGAAGCGATGTGTGGCGTTAATAACACATCATCCCTATCGCACAATGGTCCATCATAAGGTTCCTTTTCATATACATCTAATGCTATACCTGATAACAATTTTAAATCTAGCGCCTTTATAAGTGCCTTTTCATCAATAATTTGACCACGAGATGTATTTATTATAATTGGGGATTTTGAACATTTTTTTAAAAGATCATAACTAATTAAATGATTCAATTCAGGTGTATAACTAAGATGGAAACAAATAATATCAGATTTAATAAAAATATCTTCCAGTGAAGATTTTTCTATACCGTAAGTGCTAATAAATTCTTCATCATAAATTTTATCATGCGCAAGAAATTTACAATTAAATCCATTTAATAGACTTAGCGTTGCTTTTCCAATACGCCCAAGCCCTACTATTCCAACTATTTTATCGGATAACATTTTTCCGGGTACTTTTTTAAAGGATCTATTTCTTACATTAATCATATTTTTCTCTAGATTCTTATATAATGCAAGAATCATACTCACAGTTAACTCCGCAACAGATGCTGATAAGTCAGTACTTGTAATTTTTACTAATATTTTTTTATTCGCTGCATAATCTAAATCAACATTATCAAGACCAACACCTATTCTAGAAATAACCTTTAGATTATTCGCAATTGATAATATCGATTTATCATATAGCTCAGTACCTGCAATAACACCAACACATTTTGGTAATATTTCAGAAAGCTCTTCTAAATTAAATTTTCTTTTATTTGCTTTTATGATATTAAAATCAGTTTTTTTATCTAATACTTCATAAGGAAGTGGAGATATGGAAGAAAAAGAGGTCGTTCCAATAAGTATTATTGGATCATTATTTATTTTATAATTCATTAATCACCAAATTATATAGTAAAATTTTCATGTAGAAATTCAATAATTCAATTTTTGAATAAAAGATATTTTTGGATTGCATTTTTAACTGTTTCCTCTCTTTTTTGTTCTTTATCTCCTAAACAAAAGTTTTTAGTATAAGAATTTCTTTTTTCTTCAAAAATATCTGTTAGAATTTTAGATACTGCATTATCTGCTTTAGCTGGATTTGTTTTTATATATACACATCTTTCTTTAATTTTTTTTAATACAAATGAATTAAGATTTCTTAGACCTATATCCATGTAAAAGACAGGTCTACTAGTAGCTAAAGCAAGAGAAAATGCTGAACCAGGAAAATCAAAAATGAATGCATCTGCTTTATTTATATAATTAAAAAAGTTCCCTTTATTAATTATATCAACGTTTTCCATATTAATAAAAAAGTCTAATCTATCTTTTGGGTGATATTTAATAAATAATTTTTTGGGTTTTAATAAGGAAAGCGTGGATTTTAAAAGATCTTTTTGCCAATTCATATATGCTAAATCTTGAATATCTCTAAAAGGGCCATATCTTGCATTTCCATTAAAACTTGTAGGAACATACATTAAAGTTTTTGAGCTATAATTTTCTATCTTATCTATATAAGATGATTTAAAAATTTTTAATATCTTATTACTATTAGATGGTATTAATTTTATGCTATCATTAAAAAAACTTCTAGTATATTTCCCTTTTTTTAATGATTTGCATCCTAATTCACCATAACCCAAATAGTAATTACAGTATGTCTGCTCTACTATACCAAAAACAGGTTCGTCCATTATTCCAGAGCTTTCCCCATGCGCAATACCCATTACAGGAATATCTTGAAGTCTACATTGCATTGCAATTTTTCTAGATTCTAAGTCTCCTAAACTATCTAAAATAGCTAAATCAAAATTAATTTTTTTTTCTTCATTAAAATGAATGTGTGGTTTAATTCTATTGTAAATAATCTCATTCAATTCTTTAGCATTTAAAACACTTCGAATATGCATATTAGAAATTAATTTGGAGATTTCATTAAATAGGATTTTAAGTTGTTTTTTAAATAATCGTATTTTTACTTTTTTTGGAAACTCATTTAAGCTTTTTGTCGAATTAATATTTTCTTTTTTTAATAATCTTTGTAATGATAACAAATTAAGATCACCATGGGGGTGTAAAAAAATTTTAGTATTGCCTTTTGCTCGATTATGCTTTTTAAACCATTTCATAAATCTTTTTAATTGTGATTTTACTGATAAACTATTATCCCCAACCTTATAATCATAATTGCTAGAAACTATCTGCGAATAACCAATAGACCACTCTTTCATATGATCACTAAATAAAATTTCTTTATTGTCACTATCAACTAATTCTAATTCGTAAAGACAAAAATAATAAGAACATAATATCGAATTTATGTGGTGATAAAATAATGCTATGAAATTATAGTATTTATTTATTTCATTTTTTTTTAATAGCTGAAAACATGATTTAAAAGCTGAATTAAGATGATCATAAATAATGAATGAAATATTATTATAATTATTAATATTATAAAATTCTAAAGGAATTAGATTTTTACTATTATTGTCTTGATTTTCTTTTAATGCTAAAAGATCTAAAGGATATCTCTTAGATTTCAATTTTCAGACTTTTTAAGAATAAACGATTGATATCTTTTACATTTACTTATATAATGATAATAATTATCAAAACCAGATTTCTTAAAGATAAAATTATATTCATTTAATGACCAATGAATATCTCCTTTTGAAAAACTAGGTCTAAATAAATCTTGCCAAGAAGGATAAAAATTATTTAAATGCCTATAATTTTTATAATTTATTAAATATTTAATAAAATGTTTTATTGCTCGCTTATGATATTCAATAGATGAATAATAATGTTCACCAGTAATAAAAATAACACCATTGTTAGACATAACATCATTCATTATTCTTAATAAACGAATAGGTTCATCAATATGATGGAAAGCTTGGCAAAGAAATACTAAATCATATTTTGCTTTTGTTGCATTTCCTATATCAAATATATTACCATGTAATAAGTTTACATTTTTATTTATACCATAATGATTTAGTGTTTTTGGTGCTAACTCATGTATTCTATGTAATGATATATCATTACATGATAAAGAATTAAATTTATTATTGTTAAAAATTTTACTTTCGATCCAACATATACCGCTAGCAATAGATAATATATTTTTATTATTAAAATCTATATTTTGTTTTATAAATAATGAATCTATATGGTTTAATAAATTATTATACTTAGCACTATTTTCTAAATCATTAAAACCTATTTTTGAAACGTTGAAAATCTTATTTCTTTCAATTTCTTTATTGTTCCAATAGTCATTTGATAGTTTATCAATTAAATGGCCTCCTTTAGAATCAAGCTTAATCAAATTAATTGAATCATTTGTATTAAGATTATTCTCAGAGTTTATTTCTTTTAAAGGCCTTTGTGATATATTTTTTTTGGAAATTGGCAATTTTACACCTATCTGTTAAAAACTAAAGCTATGAAAAATGTTTAATGAATTACTAATCTCTATGATTTTCTTTGCATCTGTCGTAATAGAAATTCCATTTTCTACTAGTCTTATCATCATATTTAAATCATCTTTAGTATCAATATCAAATTTATATCCAGGGAAACTTAATTCTTTAGGAGCATTTATACTAATTATCTCAAATTCATTCTGATTGTCCCAAATATACTTTGTGACATGTTCAAAGTGCGATAGAGTTGTTGCTTTTTTAGAAATTATATTCAAAACTTTTGATGAAAATATTTCAGCCCCAAACCCATCAACGTAATTATTACCCATCGCAGGAATATGATTAAAAGCATAGTCGGGTTTATCTATTAAAAAATTCTCTAAAAGACGATCAATTTCATCTGGATCAATAAAAGGATTATCTGCACATATACGTACAATAACATCAGCATTTTCTTTATTTACAATTTCTACAAATCGCGATAAAACATTATCTTCACTTCCTCTAAAATTATCAATTGAATATTTATTTGCTCTTTCAATAAGATAATCATTTTCAGCTTTAGTAGAAGTTGCAAGAACGCATTTTTGAATCAATTCACTTTTTTTACTTCTTTGAATAACCCAATCAATTATAGGATAATCACCAAGATAATATGACATTTTTTTTGGCAATCTTTTGGATCCCATACGAGCTTGTATAATTCCAATAATTTTATATTTTTCAATTTCTCTCATACTAATTAAATAAATTATTTAAAGTTGTTAATTATATTATAATGCGTATGTTTAGAAATGCTTAAATAGCAATGATTTCTTGCATTTTAAACTGCCTTTTAAATAATAATCAACTATATCATTGTTATATACATTATACAACATTATAATGTGTTCTGGTTTAAAATCATTCGTTGAAAAATTTTTTCCAGTTCCTTTTTGCTTATATTTTTTGAATTTTCTATTTTTCTTAAACTTATCAATCAATTTCACCGCATCTGCTGCTGCACTAATTACAACTTTACATGCAACATCATGAATACCATCTCCAATTTTTAGATCAGGAGTTAATTGGTGGATTATATCACCTGCATCTGGCTCATTTTCATTTAATATTTTAAGTGTATCACGATTACCGTTTCCAGTCAATGATCTGTTTACTGGAAACAGTTTCTCAAGAAGAAATTCAATTTTATTTATTAATTTATTTTTATTTATACTAAATGGTCCCACTTTAAAATAGAATCTTTTTCTAAGTCAATTTTTATCTTTTTACCAATAATTTGATCCCAATGTATTGGGCTTATACCAGTTCCTGGCCGTTTATATGTTAAATCTTTTTCTTGAAGATTTTGACCTGCAGATAAACTATTTTTTAAAACTATACTACGACGGGCATTTAGACGAGAAATTTCTTCAGTTTTTATTGGCATTTTTTTTATTTTATCTCCTAAAGATATATGAATTTTATCGATTAGTTCTACAAATCGTTTTAAATCATTCTTATCCATTGCATGGTAATGGTCATTTCCTTTTAAGGATTTATCATGTGTAAAATGTTTTTCAATAACTTTTGCACCTAATAAATATGCCGTTACAAGCGATGTCATAGCATCATCAGGTAAAGTATGATCTGAATATCCAATTATATGATTTGGAAATGTATTTACTAAGCTTTTAATCATCTGCAAATGAGCATTTTTAAAAGATGTCGGATAGTTCAAAATACAGTGTAATAAGGCTATATCTTTACATCCT